>Ga0074193_1001142_pt1 | contig 35521 bp, 23 predicted proteins | sample EPASupsiteHSE605_FD_64523 | JGI IMG/M metagenome (GOLD analysis project Ga0074193, IMG submission 64523) | Bioremediated contaminated groundwater from EPA Superfund site, New Mexico - Sample HSE6-05 | ecosystem: Environmental > Aquatic > Deep subsurface > Groundwater > Contaminated ... | reverse complement strand
GCTGCAAATCCATGAAAATGCACCTCGCGTTGTTGGTTTATGGTTGTCGGGATACTTCCATTTTACCATTTTTCGCTTCGGTGCATTTTTATTTTTTTCGTTATTACAGGCTTTTTGAACAGGCTCTAATAGGGGCTGGCATCGTTTGCCTCCTATTTTGGCATTCTCTAGGGCAACTTGATTTAGTTTTTCCAAACCAAGATCCCCTACAATGTCCCCGTTATTCTTGATGAACAATTTTTTTCCTACTAATCGTCCTTCTGTCGCCTCAATCACAGTAACAAGAACGGAATTTGTGGTCTCTTTCATAGCTGATAGATAATCCTTGATCAGACTAGTCTGTTCCACAGGGCTTTGAGAACCTATATAATCAATAAATAATCCCATAATCCCCCCGCAAACCATTCCCTCCTCCTGGGCAATGTCTGCAGTCATATTTAAATAATGTATCTTCGGAGTGTGAGCTGCTATTACATTAAGGGCCTCTCGTCTCCCTTCAGCTTCACCACAGCCTCCTCCAATGGTTCCAACCGTCGTCCCGTCAGTAAACACTAACATTTTAGCTCCAGGCTTACGGGGAGTCGAGCCCAACACACTGGTTACGGTAATCAGGGCTGCTTCTAGGTTTTGGTCTAATACCTCTTTTAGCCCCAGGTATACGTCTTTATCCATTAACTTTGCCCCCTAGCTCCGCCTCCCAAAGGTCATGTAAAGGCATCTTGATTAGTTGTTCTATTTTTGCCTGGATTCTTTTCAGCGTTACTTAATCGCTGTCTGATCGTGCTGAGAACTGCTCTAGTGGGCCACAGAATCTGGCCTGAAGTGAACCCAACACTCTAGGCACTCCCTCTCTTGTCATGAATCTGTCGTTTAGCTGTACTTTTTCTGGATATCACTTCAGAGCTTGATACAAGATAAAAGAACACCCTTAAGCTACCGTTCTGTCTGGCATCCCTTACTACAGGGATTTTATCTAAGGCCTGTTGAACATTTCTTTTCGCTTCGAAGGAAACAGGTCCCTTTAACTGAACATCAAGTTGTAAGTGGCTTTCTTTCTCTTGCATACCATCTGTTAGGGTTACCTCAAAATCGAGAACATTGTCAAGCGCAAACAGAACCTCATCGAAGTCCGCCATAGTTAGGTAATCGGCTTGGGTCAGATAAACCCGGTCTCTGGACTTTATCAGTTCCAGTCGCTTCAATACCGTTTGGCACGCACAAAGACCTGGGATAAACCTTGACATGTCACCGGTACGATAACGAATTAAAGGCATCGCTGATCTGGTCAACGTCGAAAAAACTATCTCACCTAGTTGTCCATCCTCGACAGGCAGGCCTGAACTGGGATCAATGATTTCGACATAGAGGTCTGCTTCCCGGAGGTGGTAACCACAGAAACCAGTACATTCTAGTCCGCCGCCCAGCCCCATCTCAGTCATGCCATAGTGATTAAACACCTTACAACCCCATGCTTTTTCGAGTTCTTGCACAATAGCATGGGGTACATTATCTGTACTCAATAAAACGCTTTTCAAACTCAAGGAGGGAGAGCAGCCCTTGGAATCCTTAAACCTCACTAAGCTCAATACTTGTGTGGGTATCCCGACTAATACATTGATATTATCCCGTCTTATTTGCTCTAAGGTTGCCTCTGGGTTCGTAACCAGACCATGGACAACCCCCACTACACCCGCTCTTTCTAATCCTAAACGCAGTAAATCTCCGACACTTCCCGGTATTTCCCCAGGTAACATTATTAAGACTCTGTCTCCAGGCTTTACCAAGGTTAACATACCATGATGAAAGAAATCGATGGTCAATTCTTGATCTGCCTCAGTAAAGAACAGACGTTTAGGGTTACCTGTTGTACCGGAACTCTGTAAAGTAACGATTCTGTTGATATCATTTTGGGAAACACACAAGAAATCCAGGGGATTTTCTTTTAAATCTTTAGAAGTGGTATAGGGTAGTTGCAACATGTCTTGTAAACTTGATATCTTACAGTTTAGTCCGGAGTACAATCGAGTATAAAAACGGCTTTTAGTGGTTACCCAGTTAAGAGTCTCCTGCAGTTTGTCCAACTGATAGTCCTCGATTAGTTTTCTGGTTAAAACTCCTGAGCTATCTCCGTTAATTTTGTGCTTTATCCAAGGCTCCAGCGAGCTGGTTATGATGTCCAAACCCTATCTCTCCCTCCGATAAATTGAGTGCCCAAATTTATCAGTGAGGTTATAAGCGCAAAAAGGAATTAACTTTCCTTCAGGGCTTACCACATGAATGCAACAATTCTTTAATCGTTCTATATCTAGATTCCACACGTCCTGAAAGGCCATACCGCTGATGGAAAATGCAAAAGTTTTTAGCTGTTGGATTAGATTGTCCCAGGAGTTGGTGGGAGACTGAATCGTTAACTTTTCTGTTCCTGACCACTGACGAGCCACAAAGGTTCGTGTTTTTCTAGCTAACTCATCCGCTCGCTCTGGTCCGGTACAACACGAGCTATTGATGATAGGCTTCAAGCTTCCATCCGCCTGCCTAATAAAGTTGCCGCTAAAGGAGCAGCGGCCATTATGGGGTTTCAGGTTAGCTGCTTTAATCAACCCATCTGTCTGTTCCTCGATCGCTTGAATGACTTCCGGAAGTGTGATCCGGTCTTCATCCATAGGTTCTTTAGGAATCCTTCCGAAATAACTTACGGGCTGGAAATGCACACCTCGGACTGCGGGATGATTATCCAAGGCGAACTTGATGATTCCTCCGATATTATGAGTGTTTATGCCTGGTATCAGGGTAGGTACTAACACAACTCCAATCTCATGTTGAGCACAGCACGCTATCGCTTTGGCTTTAAGCTCAAAGAGCCTGCGACCCCTGATTGCCTGATAAATCGAATCCTCCGTACCGTCAAATTGTAAAAATACAGAGCTAAGTCCAGCCTCCTTCAATCGGCCCAAAAAGATGGGGTCTTCAACCAGTCGCAAGCCATTCGTGTTAAGTTGGATAAAGTTAAAGCCTAATGCCCTTCCCATGTTCACTATTTCGGGCAGGTCATTTCTGAGGGTTGGCTCGCCACCGGACAACTGAATATTGACAGGGCCACTGGCAGCGAGGACGTTTTTGTACCACCCTTCTATGACAGCCAAGGAAGGTTCGTCGAGCTCCGTTCCTGAATTAGCAAAACAAAATCGGCAGTTTAGATTACAACGCTGGATAACCTCGATCAAGGCCGTACAAGTTGTCTTATAATGGTCTTCACATAAACCGCAATCAAAGGGACAGCCTTTCTTAACGTGTGTAAAACACTCCTTGGGTGGAGTTGGAATCGTAGGTCTGACCCACGAATCCCATTGAGGGATACCACGCCAAAGCAGGGTTCGATAGTCTCCGTGTTCAGGGCAATGTTTCACCAGATAAACCTTTGCTCCCTGAACCACTCTTTGCGCCGGAATCTTTATCAGACATTCCGGGCACAAACTATATGTAGTGGAAATCAAACGTTCGTCAATTACTTCCATGTGCTATTCCTCTCTAACTGAGCTTATATCCTTTTTGGCAATCAATTGAAAATATCCCATTTTCGCTTGCTTAATCGCAGTCTGGGCAAGGATTGGATCAACTAAACCTGAGCATGAAGAAGACTTAAGCCAAAACTGGGTCATAGAGCCATGGGTCATGATTAGGTCAACCGTTAGTTGGGTCAATAGGTCCGTATGATCAGACCAATGAACGATGCTCAACCCCTGTTCGACAAACTTATTAATTAATTGCTCCTTTGGCAACGCTCTTCTGATACAGGAGAAGAGCTTGAGCTCCTGAAGACCTTGGAGACCGTCAGGATTTCGAGCATACACATCGTTAGTGACTAACCATCCACCCGGTTTTAGCACCCTGAAAATTTCTCTTAGAACTTGATCTAGGTCCTCCATTACGGACAAGGCACACTCAGCGAATACCCCGTCCATGTAGTTAGCAGGAAAGGGTAGGTCTTCCCCCACCCCTCGAATCAGGTTTAAGGCTGAATTGTTCTTTTTCCCACTCTCTAGCAGAACCTCTGAAGGATCTAACCCTACGGCTCGGAGTTGATACATAGATACCAAACGTTCTACTGTTGCACCGCTGCCGCAGCCCACATCTAAGACTCTGGCATCCGGGAAAAAGTTGCAGTTTTTGACTCCTAAGTCTGTTAAGTAAAACCCACCTGGTCTCAAAGTATCGCCTGTGGTCTGACGCAGCAGGTCACTCTCATACAATTTAAAAACATCGTTTTTCACAATTTATCCACTTCCAAGACTCCCACTTCTGACTTCCACCTTCTAACCCCTACCTCTGTATTAGTCCTCATCCGTCGCATCCGGGGCTTCTGCATAGGACGTCAAAATCTCTTGTACCTTACTAAAGGTCATCGAAACAATGTTACCGCATTGCACAGGATACTCATTGCCCTCATCCAGAGAGTGATCTAAAATCCCGGAGCATTCGATACTACCATGGATGTCTTCAAACCACTCCAGTAAGTCATTAATCATAAGGTTGATTTTGGCATGACCGAATTCGCTGGGAGTTCCCTTCCCAGCGTTCAATCCAATTAGACATGCCCCTCCGGTAAGAGCACCACAGGTTCCTCCCGACCTGCCTATTCCTCCACACAGGCCGTGCATTGCTTTAATTAAGTCGGGATTTTCCTTGCCTTGTTCATCCAAACCTAGGAATAACATAATTTGACTGCAACAAAATCCCTGAGCGGCTAATTGAAACATGCGAAAAGCATCGACCACCATCATGCTCCCCCCTCTATTTATCCTCAAGGCTTTGTTCCACTTCGAACATTTTACCTAAAGCCAGTTCCTCTGTAATCAACACCAAGCCACAGCTAAGGCATTTTAGTTCTTCCACCACGAAATCATTGCCCAAATAAGATGCCTTAACCGAACCTCGCTGGAGTTCGCCACCACATTTCCCACACTTCCAAAGGGTTTTCTGGGTCTGTTTTGATGTGTTATTCATGACCTTCCTCCACAATTTCCATGCGGTGGCTATAAACATTGAGCACCACAAAGCTTTGTTCCTGAGGTTGATATTCAACCCAATAGGTCACCTTGACAGGGCGAAAATATGCTAAACTGTGACCATTGTTCGGATTAATAAACTTTCTTCCTGTTCGTTCCGCAAGTTCTATTACCTGTTGAATATCTTCAATAAGAATACGTCGATCTTCCATGATCTCCAGGACTCTTTCATTTAACTGGAGGTTAACCTTCAAATATGCCACATCCTTTTCCTGCGGAGCTTCTTTCCACAGCGAGTGTAACAACGTTCTTTTTAGTTTTGCTCGATTCTCATGCCGATAGGAAAATCCCACACTAGGCCTGATGGCAGCCTTATCTAGGTCAGTTCCGAAAATTAGATCTAATAAATGAACTGTGCGTTTCCCCTTGGAGGCAAAATTATCTCGGCACATGGCGCAGTAAGCAACATAATCCGTCGTACTTTCACTGATTCGATCTTCAATGATCTTCTTCGCTAATTCCGGATTGGCGAAGGACGTCAGCCCTCCAAAACCGCAACACTTGGTTCGTTCTTTGCTGTAGGGTAATTCTTCAATTTCACACCCCAACTTAGTTAAGATGTATCGGACGGCATCATGGATGTGCGGTTCATTTCTCGTCGTACAAGCATCCTGTACAGCTACTTTACTCCCGCTTTTAACGGCACCCTGCACAGGTAAATCCAAATCAGCCATCAACTCCCACAAAGAGATGACTCCTGGAAACGTTTCATGGAACATGCTATGACAGGTAGAACAGGCTACGATGAGCTGTGGTTTGCCTAGGCTTTCCCATTCCGCAATTAAAACCTTTAAACTGTTTTGAAACAGGTCTCGCTGACCCGCCCAATCAGCCGGAGCACCACAGCAACGCAACATGAGAGCTACTCCTCCAGAAAGCTTGTCTGTTAAATAAGCGTAAACTTTTTCAACCTGTTCCGGTGACGAGCCACTTAATTGGCATCCGGGAAAGAAAACATATTTACTGGAATTGTGGCCCGGTTGATGTCTGGACAAAGCAAATTCTTCACTGTTGTTAAAGGCCATATCTCGCAGGGCAAAGTCGTGGGCCGAGGGAGGCATTTTTCCTTTGCTCACCATGCTCTCTCGGGTTGCTTTACAGGTCTCACCAAGGTCTAGTCCCCGAGGACATACTTCTGCGCACTGCCCACACAGACTGCAGGAATTGATCATTTTATTCCCGTGGCGCATCCCCATAACGATCGTATCATTATTGTATATTTGCCTTAAATATTTTTTGGGATAACTACCATATTCTTGCATATATTTGCAGGCTTTCACACATTCGAGACATTGACAATTCAGGCACCTGCCCGCCTCCTGAACGGCTTCCTCAGACGTATACCCCCCAGGCTCGTCACTCATTTGCACCGCAGGCAGAGGGATTATCCCTTTGGTATTAACGAATAGTTGCGTCTCATAAGAGCCTTCCCCCTCTCGGGAAGCTGTTAAGGAAACCCCCTGTAAATATCTATCTATGCTAACTGCTGCCTTACGGCCATCAGCAACTGACTTAATAGGGGAATTATTACCCACAAATGCCCCGCTAAATACTCCTGGGAGCGGTGTAGCACACGTAACCGTGTCGATCGACGACTGTTCACCTAAGAGCTCAGAAATCCTTTTAGAATGCGCTGCAAGACCCAGATACACGACATTGAATTCTTCTTGAAGCTTGGCTAAATCTTGCCGAGTTATTGCTGTATTTAAGTGTATTTGAACGTTAAGCCTATTTAATACTGACAGTTCCTCGACAATAACCTCTGGAGGTAATTGGGCTTCCGGGAAACTCCACAGGTTTCCGCCAAGGTGATCCTCTTTCTCAAACAGACTAACCTTATATCCTTTTTTAGCCAAGTCATAGGCTGCAGTCAAGCCTCTTAGTCCCGAACCAACGACCGCAACTGTCTGGCTTTTTGGAGGAATTATCCCTGCCTTGGTTTTTATTTCAGAGACGTTTTGAACGCAAAACCTCTCTAGCGCTGAAATAGCGATAGTCGTTCCAGCCTCTTGGCGAATACATTCATCCTCACAGGGATGATCACAAATCCTACCAATAATTCCGGGAAAGGGCTGTTTTTTTTTCAGTGTTGCTAAGGCACTTTTCAAGTCCTGATTTTGAATGTCCAACATCAATTTCCGAGCATCTACGTGGATAGGACAACCTGCAGTACAGGATGGAGGATTTTCCTGGGTACACTTAGCTTCTTGTTTTTTTAATTCGTCCTGATCCATCAGCAACACCCACTTCCTTAATTTATTGCATGCGGGTAAGGATAATATACTTATACTCCCGTGAACTCGTCCAGCTAAAGCCTGACCATCCAGACTTCGGTGACGATAGTCTCCGATGATGACTATCGCGGTGGAGTTTACCCCTATTGAAGCAGGACGTGGAACCCCCACTTATTGAAGTGGGAGTTCCAGTTTTAGGTTCCGTGGGCCAAGATTTGAACATTTATTTCTTCGCATTAAGTGCCGCAAGTACTTTTTCAGGACGAGCAGGTAAATGAGTAATCCGCGCTCCACAGGCATTGTAAATTGCATTAATAATTGAAGCATGGGGTGATGTCAATGGCAATTCTCCTGAACCTGCAGCGCCGAAAGGACCATGAGGTCTATAGGTTTCTACATAGTGAAGTTCAATATTGTCTGGGACATCTTTGATAAAAGGTAGACCACAGCTGATTAAATCAATATGTTTCTTGAGATCTTCAAAATCCTCGCTAAGAGCTAAACCTAAACCTTGAACTAAACCGCCATACAGTTGTCCGTCTACAACCAACTTATTGGCAATTTTACCGACATCTGCAACCATCGTCATTTTGACAACTTCTGTCTTACCCGTCGTAATGTCGACTTCAACTTGAGACAAGAAGGCTCCGTACATATAAACAGCAAAGGGATTCCCCTGTCCGGTCTCAACACTGCACTCCGAAGCTGGTGCGGTCCAAGCACCACTAAAAAATACTGGTAGTTTTTCGGCGATCATTTCTTCATAGGTACGGAAAGTCCCATCCGCTTTGGTAATCCCTTTCAACAGCTCTTCGCAAGCAACCCGGGTGGCATTACCGACCAAAACTTGAGAACGACTTCCTCCGGCAGGTCCACTGTTAGGAGTTCTTGCCATATCATTCATGACAAGCTTAATATCTTCCGGTTTAACTCCCAACGGACGCAAAGCCTCATGAGCAGTAGCTAAGGTTCCCATATCTGCACCTTGACCATGATCTTCCCATGAATTATAAACGGTTACGCCCGATGCAGTTAGCTCCACATTGGCCACAGAACTGTCCGCACCGTCTAGGCCTGACCCATAAACACCGATAGACATTCCAATTCCGCGTTTCTTGTTAGCAGCTGATGCTGGCTGTTTAGCCCATTCCTGCGCTTTTTCGTAAGCAGGTTTTAGTTTATCCATGATTTCAACCAAGGAGTAAACATCTGGCTCACAACCGGTTGGCGTGGTATCACCAGGTCTGTAAACGTTTTTGTAACGCAGTTCAAAGGGGTCCATGCCAAGTTTTTCTGCGAGTTCATCCATCAGAACCTCGGACGAGAAGGTACTTTGGGGAGATCCATACCCCCGGAAAGCAGAACCCCAAGCATGGTTGGTACACACAGTTCGTCCATTACCGCGAATATTGGGGATGTTGTAACCACAACCTATGAACTGAGTGCCCCGCATGGTGAGCAAATCGCCAAATTCGGAATAAGGACCATGGTCGACAGTCCAGTCAGATTCCATAGCCGTTAATATGCCCTCTTTAGTAGCCCCTAATTTGAGATTAATAAAGAAAGGCGAACGTTTTCCGGTATAAGTCGTTTGCTGATAGTAGTCAAACTCGAGGTATACTGGTTTACCTGTAGCCACAGCTGCAACCCCTAATAAGGCTTCAATCGTTGGACTGAATTTATAACCAAAGGTTCCACCAGTGGGATTTTGTACCAAAATCAGTTTGTCCGATTCAATCCCAATCCCTGCACAGATCATAGCCTGATGGAGATGAATTCCAATACTCTTGGAATGAATGATCAATTTTCCCTCTTCATCAAAGAAGGCAAAGCCAACGTCAGGCTCAATGGGCATATGGGGTTGACGTCCAACATAAAAATCATCCTCGACAACGACATCTGCTGCTTCCAATAGTGGAGCAGTGTCTTCGCCCTTCACCACCTTGACTTCGAAATATACATTTGGTGTCCCAGGATGAATTTCAATTGCATCATCGGCCATAGCAGCAGGAGCGCTCATATATTCAGGGAGTAATTCGAGCTCCACCTTTACTTTATCGGCTGCAGCCTGAGCATGTGCAGCAGTGTCAGCCGCAACAATGGCTATGGCATCACCAAATTGGAACACTTTTTTCTCGCAGAGGATCGGACGGTCCCATCCATCTCCTTTGTTCGTCGGGAAAGTGATTAAACCAGTGATTTGGTTTTTACCCACAACATCCTTATGCGTAATAACTTTATAAACACCAGGCATTTTTTCAGCTTCGGAAGTATCGATAGAAAGAATATTGGCATGAGAAACTTTAGCCTGAACCAATTTGAGCTGCAGGGTTTCACAAGGCATTTTAATTCCCAGATCAGCGCCAAAGTCCCAAGTACCGGTAACCTTAGCTAAAGCGGACGGACGAATGTATTCAGTGCCCCAAATTCGACCATCTTCGGGCAATTTGCACCATAACTCTTCTACGGTAACTTCACCACGAATCAGTCTGGCAGCTTCCATGACCGCGTCGACTAACGGTTTATACCCTGTGCACCGGCAAGCATTTCTATGTTTTTGGAACCAATCCCGAACATCATCTCTCGTAGGATTATTATTTTGTTCTAATAGTTGTTTGGCTGAAACAATGAAGCCCGGGCTGCAGAAACCACATTGTGCGGCTCCATGAATCATCCAGGCCAGTTGTAAGGGATGTAAGTGTTCCTTGGTGCCTACTCCTTCGATCGTCGTGATGACTGCATCATCGGCAACCCGTTTCATTTTTGTAACACAGGACCGGATGACTTTTCCATCCACAATGACAGAGCAGGCACCGCATTGTGCTTTTCCACATCCTATTTTAGTACCAGTCATGTGCAGTTGTCCCCGCAACACATTTGCTAGGGTAACTTCCCCATCAACAATTAATGTCTGGGGGATACCGTTGATGACGACATTTTTCTTTATCATTTTTTCTCTCCTTTGATAAATTCATTCTCAACAAGTAACTTTGAGCTACCAGTTATCTTGTGTACAAATTCTCATACTTCCATTTTGTTAAGCTAGTATCTACCACCAAGTAAAGCAAATCCCCCCCATCCATCTAATGAACAACTGACAAATCTGTCCTCCCATTCTTTTTTGTACTAGTCAGAAAGTATAACTTATCGTTACATTTTCTGGAAGGTCCCTTCTCGCTACAGGGACACTCGCCATCCATGGCCAGCGCATAAGCGCAATTATGGCGATCGCCTGCGCCTATTGGCATGGCGCCAGCCAAGTTTTCCAATATTTTTCAGTAACTACTTTACTTTACTTAATTAATTTAAGTATATTTAGTTTGATTATGTTTAATTGAGTTTAATTAAGTTTGCTTTACTTGGATTGGCTTAAAATATTTGCAATATTTATGCCAACTATACTAACTCTTGTTACACCCTCGTAGTCCATAATTAGTTGCTTTTTAAAAATATTTTGTCAACAAGTCGCTACAAAGGGCACACCTTAAAGTATGCTATTGTCTATTCCACTACGCTCGAACCCACTAAAGTCATGACTATTAAGAAAAGGTGATAAAGAAACTTATTTTTGCCTGTGTCGAAGATGCTGAGCGGACGATAACGCATATTCAAGATAAACGGCTGCTGAAGGCATTCACAGCCTTAACATTGACTGCGATATCTTGTTAGATAAAACTTATGTTTCTATTACCGTCCTAATTTGATGCACTTTGTTCGACGCGAACGTTTGGTTTTGGAACACTTTTCTTGTTAATATTTAGTCCTTCAGAATGTCCAGTCGGGCAAAACACTGGGGCATCAACCTTAACATCTATGGCATATTAAGAAATCCACCAGAGACGTTAGTCTCTGGTGGATACTTGGAAAAAGGAATATTATTCATCCCTTGACCTCCTATTAATAATACTGTACCATTTAAGTGTGGACAGATTGTTATCCCCCTCAGTCTACCCATAAACCTCTGACAGTTACAATTCGACACCAAGGTGTGTTGAAAGTGAACACGCTATGTATTGGAGGCTATCGCTATGGAAAAAATCAAAGTGCAGGATTCAGTTGGTGCTATTCTCATCCATGACATGACTCAGATCATCCCTGGTGTCATTAAAGGTCCGCGTTTTCGCAAGGGACATGTCATTCAGGAAGAGGATATTCCCGTTCTTCTAAGTATGGGTAAAGAGCATATTTTTGTTTGGGATCAAATACCCGGGCTGATCCATGAAAATGAGGCTGCGGAGCGCCTCGCCCACGCTGTAACTGGCTCTGGACTGCTCCTCGACGAACCCAAAGAAGGAAAAGTAACCATTACCGCTGCCCACGACGGACTACTTTATTCCTCCGCGGACGGCATTTTGGCCTTGAATACATTAGAACACATTATTCTCTCCACGCTTCATAATCACTATCCTGTCAAAAAAGGAGATAAAATCGCTGGAACCCGAGTCGTGCCTTTGATGATTGAGGAATCATTAATTATTGAAGCTGAACGGATTGCTCAGACGTTATCCGAACCTATTCTGGAGGTGCGACCTCTAAGGCATATGAAGGTCGGCATCGTAACCACAGGAAGTGAAGTCTATCATGGACGGATCCAAGATAAATTTAGCCCTGTACTGCGTACAAAAGTAGAAAGCTGGGGATCTGAAGTCCTTGCGCAAACCTTGGCCAATGATGATGTGTCCCTGATCCAGAGCTCTATTCGAGATCAGCTAAGTCAGGGGGCAGAAATGATCTTAGTGAGCGGTGGCATGTCAGTTGATCCGGATGACGTCACCCCTACCGCCATCAAGGAAATGGGAGCAGAACTCATCACCTATGGAGCCCCCGTGTTACCAGGAGCGATGTTTTTACTTGCCTACATTGGGGAGGTACCCATCATGGGATTGCCTGGTTGCGTCATGTATTCCAAGACAACCGCATTCGATTTAGTCGCTCCACGTATACTGACGGGAGAGCATCTAACGCGCCATGATATCGTCAAACTTGGTAGCGGTGGTCTTTGTCTTGACTGCCCAGTCTGCATCTACCCGCGCTGTTCGTTTGGTAAATAAATATTTCGCAAATCTAAATAATAATAGAAAAGGTGCCTCCCATATCAGATTTTAGGAGGTACCTTTTCTATTAAACATTCTCATAAATTATTCATTTGCCATCGCAAAGGCATCAAGGCGAGCTTCTCCGGGAATTTGCCGGAGAAACTGCATATACGGGCAACGACTTGTGCAGCCTGCTGGTCAACATGCTGGATAACACCATAGAGGCTTGCAGCAAAGTCCTTATGGACAAGAAAAAACTAAGTCCTTTCTTGAGAACCTTCATATAGATAGACCTCCCTGATATAATAGCAATCCACAAAAGCAATATTCCAATAAATATAGGATTCCCGAAACCAGTTCGTCTATTTTACATTTAGGCGACCAATGTCTAATCTTAATTATCTCATCTTCTAGTCTACACACATGCTTACTTTACTTCGCATTAGCCATAGCAAATTATCCGAAGTTAGGGGGCAAAAAAAGAACTCCTAAAGGAGCTTTAGTATATTAAAACTAATATCCTAGTATAATTAGATTTCCCTAACTTTGGATAATTTAGATAGCACGAAACCGCGATGATTAACGAAAATTTCTATGGGGATTGAATTCTTAATCTCCTGGTAATCTTAAAGAACTTTGCTCGAAACCATTGTACAATATGTATTTGAAACTAATTATTTCCATCTATCTCCAATGAAATCCAATTTTCAAAGGAGAGGAATGTCAAGTGGATAACGACAAATTCCAAGAAGCAGTTCTCAAGCATCTTGCTGAAATAGGCAGCAAACTTAAAGATCACGATGGACGCTTTACGGTAATAGAGCAGAATTTCGCTGAAATTACTGCCCGCCTGGAGCGAATAGAAGATCAAGGAAATAAGCATCATGAAGAACTAGAGAAGGTCGCTTCTCAAGTTGAAAAACTGATCCTTAATGAGGACGAAATTACAGATTTCTTAATTAAACGGCGTAAAAGGATGTAAGTACAAAACTTACATCCTTTTTTTAAGTGAATGAATAGGTCCTAGTTGGGTACTATACGCCTATGCGTAAAAATTGGGATTCTTACTTTATGGACATCGCCCGGACGGCGGCCACCAGGAGTACCTGTCCGCGCTTAGGTGTCGGGGCCATTGTGGTCCTGGACAAACGAATAAAAGGCACAGGTTATAATGGCAGCGCCGCTGGGCTGCCGCATTGTGATGATGCTGGCTGCCGGGTCCTCAATGACCATTGTGTGCGGACAATCCATGCCGAAGTGAATGCCCTCATGGAATGCAGCTCCATATGCCCAGTTTCCTCAACCAAACACATCAATTCTTTGACCCGATACTTAATCAAAGCATCGCTTCCTTCAATTCGTCTCGTCGCTTCCATTCTTCTTCATAAGATTTTTCTACTAACTCGTTCCATGCCGTGATAAAGGCACGCTTCGGCAAATCTCCATCAATACGAAGTAGGAGGGCGCAGAGCCCACTGGGAACACCGGCTTTGCAACCTGCCTATATCCCACAAAGAACACAATTGCCACAACGTCCTCAAGCTACGCAACTACCACATCAGCCTATGCATTAACATGCATCCGCAATAATCGTGCCGGATTCAATGGCCATTAATAGGCTAGGATAACGCAAATAATCCTAGCCTTCATTTAACACAGGGCAGGCCTTCGTAGTCTCGATGGACCCAAGAGGGCTTGGTTTCAGAGCATTTATTGATTTCTTTAATGCAAAGATCATTAAAGAATTATGAAAAATATGGCGCAACTATTAAGAACATTGTACAAAGCAGGAGTTATATTACTTATTGTCGAATAATACATGCTTTAAGGGTATGAAGTAATATCATTTCGAAAAGTAGTGTATTTATTTGTATTCATTTGGACAAAAAGTCGTTTTTATTTATTTTAATGATTGACAGATTTTAAATATAAGGGTAGGCAAAAAGATGAAAAAATATGCAATTCCTCCAAAACAACTCAACCATTGCGATAAGGAGGAATTTGACAAGGAAATATTATTGATCAATTATTCTAGAGCTCAAAATATTAGTTTGTTATTGCTGGTTATATCCATTATCCTTATTTTTACCGATAAAGATAATTTATCAAGAGGTTTAGAGAATGTAGGTACTGGATTGCGTGTACTTTTTTATTTACATATTATTTTAGCAATTTCTTTGTTAATTTATCTCGGGTTGTCTTGGTTACATCGACGTTTTCAATTCCATAAAATAACTGTCAAGGATAAATTATTTAATATACTATTTTCTTATATGATGATTATTTTGTGCGCTGTGTTTTCTATTAATGATCAATTAATTGACGGAAAGATCACAATTTATGTCATGGGCTCCCTTACACTTGCAATTATTAATTACCTTACTCCATTGTCGAGTCTGGTAATGTATATAATATCTTATATAATTTTCATAGTTGGCATTACTTTGATTCAGCATGATCCTAATGTTTTGATAGGAAATTATATTAACGGCACTGTTTTAGTAGTTATAGCTTGGTTTTTGTCCTGTATCCTTTATAATACAAAGGTAAAAGAATTTATTGCCAGAAAGACAATCGACAAACAAAACTTCGAACTTACCGAGGCCAATAACAAACTACGTGAATCATTACTAGCCTTAGACGAATCCCAAAATATGATATTTACCTTAACACTGGCCTTAGAGTCAAAAGACAAGTATACAAGCGGCCATTCGGAACGAGTCGCTGAGTATGCAGTTGCTCTCGCTAATGCTCTGGGATTAGACAAGGCCAGCAAGGTGAGCCTATGGCGGGCTGCTATCCTGCATGATACAGGCAAGATTGGTATACCCGATGCGATATTAAATAAGCCGACATCCTTGACGGACGAAGAATGGCAAGTGATGAAATCACATCCTGAGCGGGGCGAAACAATTTGCTCAAAATTAAAGTTTGCCCAGGAAATTCTCCCTGTCATACGCCATCATCACGAACGATATGATGGGAAAGGTTACCCTGATGGTCTTAAAGGTGACAAAATCCCATACCTTGCCAGAATTGTAGCTATAGCAGACATGGTTGATGCTGTAATCTCTCAACGTCCTTACCGTACTGCTCAATCTTTAGCTATAGCTCTTCAGGAGTTAAAAAAGTATAAAGGAACTCAATTCGACCCTGTTCTAGCAGATGCTTTTTTAGATTTGTACTCAGAAGAAAACATTGTAAGCTAAATTCTTAAGTTTTTGAATAAATTTGAAATTTAAATTTAGAAAATGAGGTGAGAAACCTGACAAATGTTAAGTACTATCCTTTAACCCATCCCCAGGAGTCTATTTGGAATGTTGAAAAATTCTATAAAGATACCGCATTTGGGAACATTGCTGGTCCTGTTATTATCAACAAAAAGGTAAATTTGTTAGTACTTGAAAAAGCCATAAACATCTTCGTTCAGCAAAATGATTCTGTTCGTCTGATTCTCTGCGAAGATGTGGATAAACCCAAACAATATATTGCTGAATATCGAGAATTGAAGATAGACCGATTTGACTTCACCTATGAAAGTGGATTAAAGGAATTTGAATCTTGGGTGGATAAGCAGACAAAAATACCATTTAAGACGACGAACTCAGAGCTGTTCTACTTTGCACTTATAAACTTAAACGATAACCAAGGCGGATTCTACATAAATCTTCATCATTTAATTTGTGATGCATGGAGCATGACCTTAAGTGTCAGGCAAATTGTAGACAACTATTGGAAACTTATAAACAATCAGCTAATAGATCATACGTCTAAGCCATCATACATCGATTTTATTATGACAGAACAAGACTATAAAAAAACTGAGAAATTTCTGGCTCACAAAGGCTTCTGGGAGAAAAAGTTTGAATCAGTCCCTGAACTAACCACGTTTAAGGCAAAGAATAATATCTTTACAAATAGAGCTAATAGGATAACTTTTTTCCTTTCAACTGAGATGACTAATGAGATAAACCACTTTTGCAGTGAGTATAACATTTCCGTCTATAGCCTTTTCTTTGCAGTTTTAGCTATTTATTTATATAAGGTTACGTCTAAGCAAGATTTGGTTATTGGGACTCCAGTCCTTAATCGGACAAATTATAAACAGAAGAACACAGTAGGAATGTTTATTAGTAACATCCCTGTGAGAACTTATGTCGATCACACTCTGGGGTTTCAGGATTATCTCAAGGTTACCTCAAAGGAATGGAAGCAAGTATTGCGTAACCAACAATATCCCTATGATCTATTGTTAAGAGCTTATCGTCAAAAGCACAAGGTAAACGAAAATCTTATAGATATTTCGATCTCCTATCAGAACGCCAGATTCAACATTGAGAATATCGATTACAAAGCTAAATGGCACTTCAATGGGGCTAGTACCGAATCATTGGCGATTCACATTAGTGACCGGGAAGATGAGGGCAGATTATCGCTCGATTTCGACTACTTACAAGACTTATTTACCGAGAATGAAATAGAGCAGATGAAGGAGCATCTTCTTAACCTATTAAAGGATGCAATTCAGAACCCTTATAAGAAACTATTTGATCTACAATTGTTATCAACGAATGAGCGTAACCAATTGCTCTATGATTTCAACCAAACTAATAAGGAATATCCAAGGACAAAAACTATCCACCAGTTATTTGAAGAACAGGTTGCAAAAACACCTGACTATACTGCGGTGGTCTTTTCAGACCAAAAGCTTAGTTACAGTGAGTTGAATGAACAGTCAAACAGATTTGCCCGCACACTTATTAGGCTTGGGGTCAAACCAGATTCTGTAGTGGCAATATTACTAAACCGCTCTATCGATATGATAGTAGCTATGATTGCAATTCTTAAAGCCGGAGCAGCTTATCTTCCGGTAGACCCTGAATATCCAAGCGATAGAATACAATACATTATTTCGGACAGTGGTTGTGATGTTTTAGTCACTCATAGTCAATATACGAAGTCCGTGCATGTACAGGGTAAAATTCTGTTTATTGACACACTATGCCTAGATGCTAACGATGGAACCAATATAGAAACTCAAACTTCCAGTAGTAACTTAGCGTACTTGATTTACACATCTGGGTCCACTGGAAATCCAAAAGGAGTAATGATAGAACACAAGTCCATTGTAAATACCCTGTTTTGGCGGAAAACTTATTATGGATTTAACCCAACGGATGCAGTACTACAATTGCCGTCCTACGCGTTTGACAGCTCAGTTGAAGATATTTTTACCCCACTGATTAGCGGAGCTAAGTTAATTTTGGTAGATCAAAAAAACTTGTTAAGCACAACATACCTTGGCGGGCTTATCCAAGCACATGGTATTACCAATTTGTTAACTGTGCCAAGTTTCCTAAGGCAACTGCTTGACGGTCTGGCAAACCAATTAAGCAAATTAAGATGTATCACTGTTGCCGGTGAAGCTGTGTCAGAGGGTTTGATTCGTGACTTTTTTAAAAGCATAAATAGTGTTCGATTATTTAATGAGTACGGACCAACCGAAAATAGTGTATGTACTACAGTGTTTGAAATTCTCCCCAATGACCGGCGGGTTCTAATTGGTCATCCAATTAACAACAACAATTGCTATATCGTTGATAAACATTGGAATTTATTACCTATCGGTTTTGTAGGGGAATTATGTGTTAGCGGTGTTGGCTTGGCAAGAGGTTATTTTAACAAACCAGAATTGACTGACCAGAAGTTTATTGAAAACCCGTTTGAAGCAGGAACAAGACTATATCCCACAGGAGATTTAGCTAAATGGTTGCCCGATGGCAATATCGAATTTATCGGTCGTATAGATGATCAAGTAAAACTCAGGGGTTTTAGAATTGAACTGAGCGAAATAGAAACTTGTATTAGTAACTTCCCTGGGGTTAAAGAAAATACGGTAATCATTAATTCGGAAAATAATGGCAGAGATAAATTGGTTGCCTACTTGGTTTCCGACAAATCTTTTTCGATTTCCCACTTGAAAAGGTATCTTTCAGTTAAGCTCCCCAAACATATGATTCCTTCTTTTTTTGTGTCTTTAGATGTTTTACCACTTACCCCTAACGGCAAAATTAATAAAAAGGCACTTCCAGCCCTCGAACTGAATCACATTGTTGCTGATTACGAACCTCCTCACAATGGCATAGAACGGAGTCTCGTGAATCTCTGGAAAGAGGTCCTGGAGGTTAGTAAAATTAGCATAAACGATAACTTTTTTGAACTTGGTGGAGACTCCTTAGCTATTGTGGAAATGTTAACTGCATTATTTGAACATAATTGGAACCTTACGGCTCAGGATTTCTATGAATACCCTACTATTAAGGAACTTGCGGTTAAGATTTTGGGAAGAGGCGAGACCAGAAAGGATTCTGAAAGAAATCTTGCGCGTAATGTTTTTTATCTAAACAGGGCGGCATCGCAGACTGATGAACAATGGCTACAGTACGACATGGAGGAAGCACTTAACCAAATCGCGGCTGCAGCGGAGGTTCAACCTTTCAATCCTAATGGTCAGCGGCATAACTTTAAAGGGGTGCTCCTTACTGGGGCCACTGGTTTTCTGGGAATCCATGTGCTGGCAGAACTTCTTTTGCAAAGGAACACCAAGGTTTATTGCCTAATTCGTGGGGAAAATTCTGTAGCAAGATTAAGCCAATTACTTGAATACTACTTCCCTGGGCAATTTTCTGAGCTGCTTGGGGACAGAATTGTTGTCGTTAATGGGGATATTTGTCAGCATGAATTCGGTTTAAGCGAAAGCACTTTTCGTTTGTTGGGAAGCTGGATTGATACAGTAATCCACTCTGCTGCTCTGGTGAAACATTTTGGTGACTACCGTGAGTTTGAGAGGGTTAATGTTTTGGGAACGCAGGAAGTGGTGAATTTTTGTAATACCTTTGGTCAAAGAATGGGACATATATCTACGGTCAGTGTAGCTGGAAACGATTTAGGTGATCGAGGCGAGGACTTTGTTTTTACGGAAAATGATTTCTACTTTGGCCAGAACTACTCTGATAACGTGTATATACGTAGTAAGCTTGAGGCAGAGAATATTTTATATCAGTCAACTGATTTAGGGTTAAAGGCAGCAGTCTTTAGAGTTGGCATGCTTATGGGCAGGTATTCCGATGGACATTTCCAACGAAATATCAGTGAAAATGCCATGTACAATAGGCTGAAATCGATTATTGAGTTGGAGGCTGTTCCATTAGATATCTTGACGGCGGGCTTGGATTTTACCCCAGTAGATTATTGTGCCAAGGCTATAGTGGAAGTTTTACTTACAGATGCAGCTGAAGGAAGGGTTTTTCATTTATTCAACCACAATACTGTGGCTATGAGTGATTTCATCAGAATGCTAGGTTCTCTGGGAGCAACAATTACTACGCTAAGCACTTTCGAATTTAAACAGCTAGTAGAGGGTATAGCTAGTGATAAAGATAGGAAGAAACTGCTTGCCGGACTAGTTACTGACTTTGACCAGGACAAGACACTCCATTATTCATCTTCAATTAAGGTTGATTCTGATTACACCCAACAATATCTCAACCATTTAGGTTTTGAATGGCCTAGTGTTACTGTTGAGTATTTACAAAAGTTGGTAATTCACATGAAAGCCGTTGGCTTTTTGGTTTCGAGTGCTTAGTAAAATAGAACTTTCTAATAATTGGCATAAATCGTAGGTAAATCTCATTTGATTTCAGGAGTATAAATATGATTCAAACATTTTTCTTTAGATTTGTATCATCAATTTTTTTAGTAATGACCGTAGCCTTTTGGCTGATATTGACGGCTGAACATTTATATTTGGACCAGTATAAAGGCGTGTTTTTTATCCTTACTGCCATTATTCATGTGACAATTGGAGGCCTATGCGGCTATTTGATTAAACGGCTGCACGAGGGAACTTTTCGGGACGGCTTAACCGGCGTAGGTAATCGCAGATACTTCTATGAAAAACTCAGTCAGGAAATTAAGCGGAGCCAAAGTACGCACGCCCCGGTTTCCCTGGTTTTTATCGATATTGACAACTTTAAGACAGTTAATGATACTTTTGGGCACGTTCAAGGTGACAAGGTATTGGTACAAATGGCAGTAATTTTCAAAGAGCACATCAGAGGCTCCGATTCTCTAGCACGGTGGGGCGGGGAAGAGTTTGCTATCATCCTCCCTGACACCGATAGCGAAGTAGCTACTATTATAGCCGAACGGTTAAGAGGAGTTATTGCATCTTTCGATTTCGGGTGTAAAGTCACCATTAGCGCTGGTATAACTGGTGAAACTGGGATTATTGACATTGACAAATTTGTATCAATGGCGGACGGTGCACTCTACCGTGCCAAGGTCAGAAAAAACTTCGTAGTTAAATATTCTTCCTGATAAGTATCATAGTTCACAAAACCATTGTGAGATCAACCTCTCCTTAGATTGTTCGTTTCTTTGAATACTTTCCCTCTATAGTAGTCCTTGGTAAATTTTGTTCCAAATGTCAATGTTCCCTTCTATTGAAACCTCGCAACTGATATTGGTGAAGGACTAACGGGATTTCTTTCTGAACAGCAAAAAAGCCTTGAGGCCGTACATCCTTATGTACCTCAAGGCTTTCATCATTTATTTTTTCAAAATTCGAGGGTTTGATTGGTGGAGGCGAGGGTATCCTTTAGTTAAATTTCACTTTCTCAGTAAAATACCCCAGTTTCTCGGACATCATACCCGCCCAGCGCCAGAACATCCTCCTGAAACTCTTTACTTTGAACCACTGCAATCATGGCCTTCATGCGGGGTTCCTCAAGAAATTCTCTTGGAATTGCCAAATCATACCGTTCTTCGCCAACTAGCACATAATCCAGTCCAAGGGCTTCAGCGGCACTTTGAATGCCCAGCCCTACATCGGCTGCTCCGGAAGCGACCGCAACCGCAACCGCTAAATGCGTAAATTCCTCTCGGTCATATCCTAAAATCTGCTCTTTGGTAAGGCCTTGCTTCTGGAGTAAATAATCAAAAAGCACACGTGTCCCGGATCCACCTTGCCGATTTACAAAACGTACGCCCGGCTGGGCTAAATCTTCGAGGGTCTTTAATTTTAGTGGATTTCCTTTTGGAACAATAAAGACTTGCGTTCGATAGACTAAATTCATCAAGGCTACTTCTCTCCCCGGCAAAAACCGTTGCAAATAGGAGTGATTATACTCCCCTGTATCCGGATCGAGCAAGTGAATCCCTGCGAAATGGGCTTCCCCTTTGCGGAGAGACAGAATTCCAGCTAGGCTCCCTACGTGAGCGGAGGCAATTCCGCCCCCATGCCCATCTCTGGCTTTCATATGGCTGCTTAAAACATCCAACGTCAGATCATGGGAACCAATACATACAAGGGTTTCTTCTAACTCGGAAATAGGCCGCAGAAGCTCAACAGGGACTGTTTCTCCCTCATGGAACCCTTCCTGTAGGCGAGGAACCCGGAGCATTCCATCTGCTCTCACCAAGCTCATGGTCACTCCTGCACCTCGACTCAATGGGGCAGCAACCCATCGCTCTCCGACTTTCCCTACTTTAACTCGCACAAATTCTTCACTACCTAATGAGGAAAACACTTTTTTACTGATGACGGCATCCAGAGTGTTCGGTGAGTCTTTACTTAATCCCTGCAATTGATAGACCCAAGGCTCTAAGAACAAATGCGCGGTCAGATAGGTGGACACGGGATAACCAGGGATTCCAAACGTGGGCTTTCCTTGTACTTCTCCTAATGCTACTGGTTTACCTGGTTTAATGGCGACTCCATGTAGATAAAGTATCCCGTGCTTTTTAATCATAGTGGACGTATAATCATCCCGCCCTTGAGAGGATCCTGCGATGATGACCAACATATCCTGAGACGCTGCCATCTTCAGAATAGCGTCTTCTAACTCTTCAGGACGATCTGGTGTTATCGGCCAAATCGTTGCCGTCCCCCCCCATTCTTCAACTAAGGAAGCAAGGACTGTCGAGTTACTATCGACAATATCTCCCACCTGAAGGGTTGCCTCTGGTGGACGGATTTCATCTCCAGTCGGCAAAATCCCCACCCGTGGCTTACAGCGAACTTCTACTTGCAAAACCCCGGCAGCGAGTAACGCTCCCTGATCTTGAGGGCGAATACGATGATGTATCGGGAGAAGCACTTCCCCTTCCACAATGTCCTCCCCTACTGGCCGGACATGATTCCAGGGCACCACGGGAGCTTGAAGTAAGATTCCACGCTCACTCAATTCCAGGACTTCCTCCAGCATAACAACTGCATCCATTCCCTCCGGGACAGGATCTCCTGTATCGACTTGAATAGCTTGAACTCCAAGTTCTAACCAACGAGGCTCTCGCTCCGATATCCCGTGAGTGTCCTTAGCCCGAATGGCATATCCGTCCATCGCCGAAGCTGCGAAATGGGGCGAGCTTCGCTTGGCTCGAACAATTGTCCCTGTGATTCTATGAAGAGATGAACGCACATCTACAAACTCATTTTTAGGAGCACAGCGCCCAGCAAGCTTTTCCGTCATTAAAGCCAAGCCTTCTTGCCAAGCCTTGTTTTCAAGATATATTTGGCGTTCCATGTTTCCTTTGCCTCCCCGTTCCAATTATCCTTATATTAATGTTAACGCAAGAGCCGGAAAAGGACGTCCTTCCCAGCTTCTATACCCTCAGTATCTAAGTTAATGTGTACTAAAGCATCAGCCAGTACCATTGTTCGAATTAAGCCCGATTTCCCCCTGATTGGTTCAACTCGCCAATCGTCTCCATCAGAAATCAATCGTACGCGTACGAACTCCTCTCGTCCACTCCCTGAATGTATATTTTGGGTTAATGTTCCCTTTGGAAGAGGATCGACTTGCGCGTGTAACACCGAAGCATCCAACCAAGGTCTGACGATTGCATCAAAAACGACCATCGCCGAGGCAGGATGTCCGGGAAGCCCGAAAATCAGTTTACCAGCGATGACTCCTCCGATCGTTGGCTTTCCAGGCCGAAGTGCTAAGCCATGAAAAAGAAGTCCTGGCTCTCCAAGTTCATCAATAAGCTGAGCGGAAAGATCACGTGAACCTACGGAACTCCCACCGGAGAGCAAAACGATATCATTTTCTTCGAGCATGGTTGTAAGTACTGAACGTAGTTCTTCCAAATTATCTTTCACGATTCCATAATGACGAGCAAGGGCACCACATGCCAGTGCCTGCCCAAGCAAAGTATAGCCGTTAATATCCCTTGATTGGCCAGGTCGCGGTTCTTGTTCGGGAGAAATAATTTCATCCCCTGTGGAAAGAATCCCGACGCGGAAACGGGGCAATACCGGGACTTGGATTACCCCTTGGGCAGCTAAGAGTCCCATCTCTTGGGCCCGAATTTGTTTGTATTTGGAAAGAATTACTTCTCCTTCAATTACGTCTTCCCCGATGGCTATGAGATTCTCGCCTGGTGCAACCGCCTTTGTTACACCATAGAGTTCCTCGCCAAAGTGTTCGAGATGTTCGACCATCACGACAGCGTCCGCACCTTCAGGGAGCATTCCACCCGTAGGCATCAGGATTCCTGTACCCTGCCCCAACGGTTCCGTCGGAGCTTCACCCATCCGTACTTCCCTATGACACTGAACCAACGCTGGCATACTTTCACTGGCTCCAAATGTATCTGCAGCCCGAACAGCCATTCCATCCATTGTGGATTTTCGAAAATGCGGTAAAGCATAGGTCGCCGGAATATCCTGGGCAACAACACGTCCCAATGACTCAGCCAAAGTGACCTTTTCGACGCGTTCATAGAACGAGAGCATATAGGGTTTTAAGGTTTCGATCGCTTCAGTCAACGTTTTGACCTTAAATAATTCACTACTGCTTCCCATTTTTCAATTACACCTTTCGTGATCAATTATTATGTTACTGGATCTCAAATTGTTCAAACTCCATAGTCTGCAGATCCACTTGTAACCAAGCATGGCGCAAGGAAGGCATGCGCCCGATCAGTAATTTTACAGACTCAGCCACACTTAGGCTTGCCAAGACAGCTGGAGTAAACGCAGGATTTCCCCAAGTGCTTTCAACCCCTTGTTCCCCACGCCCAAATAATCGCAGAACGCTAAAATCCCCCGGCAAACTTACCCCCAATTGGCCAAACCAGCCTGCAATACTTGCAAAAACCAACGGTAACTTCATTTGGTGACAGACCCTTTCCAACACAACACGTGTGGGCAATGAATCAAGGGCGTCGCAAACTAAGTCGACTCCCCGAAACAATTCAGGACCCTTCTCCTCTTCAAACCAGCCTTTAATCTCCTCGACTTGTACCTCAGAATTAATACTTTGCAGTCTGTCGCGGGCGGCTTCCACTTTCCACTGCCCTATATTGAGTTCTGAAGACATAATCTGACGATTAAGATTACTAACCTCTAGGCGATCACCGTCAATAAGTACTAGTCGTCCGACCCCAATCCGCGCAAGTTCTTCGGCTATGTATCCACCCAGTCCTCCACACCCCACGATTGCAACGCATGAGTTGGAGAGCTTGAGCTGATCCTCATCAGACAGGGTTTTTTTATTACGAGCGTATCGACCTTCTAATTTCATTTATCCTCCTCCCACTGGTGGAAAGAGTGCCAGGGTATCTCCATCCTTCAAAACACTATGTTCCTTAGCATCCTTCCCATTTATAAGGCAAATGGCAATTTCCTCAGGTTTAATGTTCAGAGGTTGAATGAGATCAAGAACGCAAGTTCCTTCAGGAAGGTCCCTCTCTTCAACCTTAAACCGGCCATCCCGAAACGTCGCGAATAATTTAATGGTCACACGCACTCCGGTCCCTCCTTTCAAAGGTAAGTTCAACCAATACTTATGGTCAACTGCCCCTACCCTAAAGGGATAGTGGCTTGTAACTAACCAGTAGTACGAACGCTTTTATGCTCCTACCTTTTAACATCCTTTCAGGCGTGTTGTTACATTGAAGGATGATTGACAGCACCCTAACTAATTAAGGGACTTGCTTAATTAGCTCTGCGTGTACGTACTCTATTCCGATGTTACGCAGATTCATTGCTCCTACACGGTCATCATTGGAAGTATAAGTGCAATTTTTACAAGTGAAAATATGGTTCTTCTTGTCTCGATTCGCTCTCTCGGTGTGACCACATTGTGGACATTTCTGACTAGTGTATTTAGGATCTACTGTAATTGTCAGAGAATGGTTTAATGTAGCTTTATATTCAATCAATTGACGCAATTGGTAAAATCCCCATGACACAAAAACATAACGATTCTTGAGCTGTACTTTTTCTGTAGCATTTCTAATACCTGTCAAGTCCTCTAATACCAGTAAAGAGTTTGGTCCAGCAGCCTTAACGAGTGCCTTCGACACCTGATGATTTACATCAGACATCCAACGGTTTTCTCGCTGACCTATTAGTCTTAATCTTCTTCTTGATGATGACGTTTGCCTATGCTGAAGTTCTTTTCGCGACTTAGAGTAAGTGGCTCGTTTATGTTTCACATGCCGACCGTGGTGAAACTCTGTGTGATTAGAAGAATCATAACTTGTGGCTAGGAAATTAATCCCAAGATCAATGCCAACTACATTTTTAACGTCTTGAATTAGCGAATCAACAATCTCTTTAGTCGCTGGTATATGCAAGAAAAACTTATCATGCCTAAATACTAACTTAGCTGTTCCAAACTTCCATGATCCATCGAAATACTGATCCATCCCGTCTTGCTTAAATGGTACTTTAACGCGACCGTCTAAAGTGTTGACTGAAAACAAACCCTTTACTAAAGAATAATCTCGATTCCAAACTAGGTCATACTCTGGTCTTTTGAAAACAACTTTGTTGAACTCGTGTTGGTTGGATTTAGCTGATTTATATTTAGCGATAACAGATTTCATGACACTTTGTGCCATTTGTGATTTTAAGTCATAATCATGTCTCAAAATCTCGTAAGTTAATTTGTGTAGCTTGGGTTGAGAGAACTCTTTTGTCAAAAAAACTATATCAGATACGTAGTTCAGGCTTTTCTTAACAGCGGACAAGGTATCCCTTAGTTGTGATGACTGTTTCGCGTCTGGTAGTATTTGAATTTTAGCTGTAATTGTAATTTGCATCCTATCACCTCCCTTCCACTTATATTATACCATTTATTTTCACTAAGATACAAAACCGCACTCTCTAGTGAGTAAAATTTAAAGCGAAGGAGGTTGGCGATTCCTCCATTACCCTATAGGGATAGTGGAGGAATCGCCAAACGCATTATGAAGTTAAAAACTTCATAATAGTATATTTCCGATATGCCCAAGTACTTCGAAGGGGGGACCCCAAAAAGGTCCCCCTAAACAAAAACTTGATTAATATTTTTCCCTAGTTTACTATAACATATACTGTCTTAAATTCCTAGGTTTTTAAGGGTTTCATCTGTTGGTACGCCCGCTTCGTCCCATCCACGTTCAGTATAGTAGGCAGGTAGAAGTTCCGGCAATCTGTGTACACTTCCTTTTGAAGGACCTGATGGAATTCCATCGTCTAACAAACGTTTAGGAAGTGTGTCATCCGCAGTGGTCATACCGATCCGTAAATTTTGTAAACGTTCAACGTTCCAAATCCGTTCTCCGCAAGCCAAGAGTTCAGCATCCGAATAATTGGAACCAGTCACCGCGTTAACGATCGCCGTGTAATCAGATAGACCAAGGGCGAAAGAAGTGAACAAGCACATTCCAAGGGAGTCAATGACAGCGGTGAGATCTTGGAAGATCTTAACCCACGTTGTTTTTCCCTCAAGGGAGTCCTTATCCAGTTTTTCTGGTAGGCCGATGATTTCCGGAGAAACCATATACCCACGTACGTGGCAACCACCACGGTTACTAGTCGCATATTGAAGACCATGACCTTGGATACCACGAGGGTCATAGGCTGGAATATCAAGTTTCTTAACCGACATGGACAACTCTGGGACGCCATAACTTTCTGCTAAGCGATAAGAACCCTGTGCCAATTTTGCTCCAAGGCCTTCAGCATAAGCCATTTTACGCACCCATTCTACCATTCCTTTGCCATTTCCGAACTCCAGTGGTGTCCCATCAAGCTCTTCTGGCTTAATATATCCGCGTTGAGCCAGTTCCATAGCTGTGGCAACGGTACAGCCAGCTGAAATCGAGTCCAACCCATATTTGTTACATAAATCATTGGCTGCATGAATTGCATCATAGTCATGAACGCCACAGTCGGCACCAAAGGCCCATACTGCTTCATACTCAGGGCCAGCACCTTCGCCGCCTTCCCATTTACTATAGCGACCACAAGCAATCGGACAGCGATAGCAAGCATCTTTTTTGATCAGGTGGTTTGCAGTCATGGTTTCTCCGCTAATTTTATCCGCATCAGGATCATACGCGTCTTGGAAGTTATTAACCGGGAATATTCCGCTTTCATTAACAATGTTAACAAGCACAGCTGTTCCATACGTTCCAAGCCCTTGGCCAGTTACGCCATTTTCCTTAATTTTTCCCAAAGCAGCCTTTAATACTTCTTTCATTTCATCCGGATTCGCATTTTCGACCTTTCCTGTTCCGCGAACAACAATTGCTTTAAGATTCTTGGATCCCATGACAGCACCCACGCCACTGCGTCCAGCCGCACGGAATTTGTCATTCATGATCGATGCCACCAGAGAAAGGTTTTCACCGGCGGGACCAATGGTTAAGACTTTTGCTTTGTCATCCCCAAATTCCTGCAATACAGCTTCTGTTGTAGCATACACATCTTTACCCCAAAGATTAGCGGCATCTTTAATTTCCACTTTGTCGTCGTTAATGGCAATATACACAGGTTTAGCTGATTTACCTTCCAAGATAACCATATCATAACCAGCAAACTTAAGCTGCGCTCCCCAATATCCCCCTGAGTTTGAAGAGGCAGTAACTCCATTGAGCGGAGACTTTGTTACAACCATATACCGGCCTGACGTTGGAGCATTAGTTCCTGTGAGTGCTCCAGTAGAAATAAAGATTTTGTTTTCGGGTGAAAGAGCATCTACATCTGCTGCTACCTCATCAAAACACATTTTCCCAGCAAGTCCACGCCCACTCAAATATTTCTTGGCAAGTTCCATGTTTAAAGGCTCAGTACTTACTTTCCCCTCGGTTAGATTGATACGCAAAATTTTTCCTGTAAAGCCACCCATGTATCTTCCTCCTTGTTTCTTTTTCTTTTTTCTCCGCCCAACATTTCCTTCAGCGATTAAACTTAATACTAACCTCAAAACGATCTTACTTATAATTATATAGCAATTTTCATACCAAATGTTAGAAACTTGAAAATAAAACCAAATCTTAAGAATCTTTCTTTTAATTAAAGTTCTCAAACTACTACTTCAATCTAAATTTAACAAAAGCAAACTAAATTAAACAATATTAAACTTAATAATATCCGGTAAATACTTATTAAACGGTTATAAAACTACCCATAATTATTTAGATGTTCCGTTTTTGAGCGTTTTGCTAATACTCATGCACCAATATGGAACATTTTCGTGTGTGACCTGTTGTTTGATTGAAATAGATATGGTATTCTGACAATAAGTAAGGATAAAAAACTATACCTAGAGAAGAAAGGGAAAGCGATATGGACAACCATTGGAAGCGTTTTATAAATGGAGAGAGTGTTGAATCCGAAGTCACTCCTTCCATCTATCGTTCCTGGCAGAGAAGCTTAGAGTATCAAGTCGACCATTCTCTGATTTCTAATCAGGACATTCTGTCTAAGACGCGTCTAAGTGAGCGCCGCGAGGCTCAGGACTCCCTAATCCGAGCGGGCGAAACCGTTTTGCCTTACATTTTCAGTTTGCTTGGAAGTAGCAATTACACTGTTTTATTGAGTGATAACGATGGCTACATTATGGAAGCCATCGGTGATGCGCCCTTTATGAACAAAGCCCAAAAGGTAAATCTAAGTCCGGGCGCCAGTTGGAGTGAAGAAATTCGCGGAACTAATGCCATCGGAACTGCTCTGAGTGAAAACGCCCCCATCTCTGTCTTCGGATGGGAACACTTTGTACACGATAACCATTTTTTAGCATGCTGGGCCGCCCCGATTCAAAACAGCCAGGGTGCCCCAATAGGTGCGTTAGATATTAGTGGGGAAGCAAGTCGAGACCGTGAAAAGATCTTAACCATTGCGATGATGGGCGCAAATATGATTGAAAAAAACTTACGGCTTTTTGAGCTCGAGAATCAGCTGAAATTTTACCAAGAAGGAGCCAAGTTGGCTTCCTCACTTTTACAACAAGGCTTTCTTGCCATTGATCACAATGGGATTATTACTAACATCAACACTCTCGGTGCTGCACTACTTGGTCGCAATCAAGAAGACATCATTGGGCAATTCGCCGCGGACATCTTTAGTTCACCAAAAGGGTGGATGTTAAGTGGACATTCTCTGGATCTCCAGATTAAAGAACCCTCTGGAAAAGGGATTTCCTCTCATTTAATGCGTGTAGTCAATAAAGCGGGTCAATCATTGGGTGCTGTAGGAACGCTTCAAATCACTCAGGAATCTCCGTCTGATACCTTATGGGTCGGACATAGTCTACCTACGCAGCGGACTCTGGAACGGGCTTCGAAAGTCGCTGCGACCCATTCTTCCGTTCTCATTCACGGAGAAAGCGGGACAGGTAAGGAAATAATTGCTCGGACAATCCATCAACTTAGTCCTCGACGCGAAGGACCTTTTGTCGCTTTGAATTGTGCCTCACTATCCCCATCACTGATTGAAAGTGAGTTATTCGGCTACGTTGAAGGTGCCTTCACTGGAGCTCGACGAGGCGGGAAACCCGGAAAATTCGAATTAGCAGACAAAGGGACAATTTTCCTTGACGAAATTGGAGATATGCCCTTAAATGTTCAAGTTGCACTCCTTCGCGTACTGCAAGAAAAGGAAGTTTCACGAATCGGCGATACAAAAGCTACAAAAATCAATGTACGGGTCATTGCCGCCACGCACAAAGACCTGCCCACTCTTGTAGAAAAAGAACAATTTCGCTTAGATTTATTTTATCGTCTCAAAGTCGTAACTTTAGAACTGCCACCACTGCGCGAACGTTCTGAAGACATCAGAGATTTAGTTCCCCATTTCATCCGTAAAGCATGCGAATCTTTTGGCGGTCCACACTTGGGGATTCAAGAAGACGTATATTCTTATTTATTAGCGTACACTTGGCCTGGCAATGTCCGGGAACTCGAAAACTGTATTGAGAGCATGGTGGCATTAGCCGATAGCTCGATTCTAACCGTAGCAGATTTACCAGATGAACTTAAGCAGACCGTTTCAAAATCCGAACCAGCAACTGAAACCTTACTAAACCAAAAAACCAAACAGACAATCGTCTATGCTCTAACCCAAACCAAAGGGAAAATCGCGCCAGCCGCTAAAATCCTGGGAATTGGACGAAATACGCTCTATCGTAAAATAAAAGAGCTGGATATTAAGCTTTAACTAAGCGAAACTCGGAAACACAGGGACATGGGCACTGTTTTAAATAGACCTTGTCGTCCATACACGAATACATCTATAACAAAAATCCTTTAATAAAAAAACGCCTGGAAGCCAAATTTCAGTTGACTTCCAGGCGTTTTTATTAGTTGATATTATTATTCTAGGCTTTACTGCCCTTTTAGGGTACCCGACTTAAGATATTCCACTACTAGTTGGGTGTTTTTGCTTTCAAGCTCTGCCAACTGCCTTGAGCAAGCCTTGAACTAAGGCTTGTGGTCGCGGTGGACAGCCCGGTATGAAAACATCTACTGGTATAATATTATCAACTCCCCCGGAACTAGCATAGCTTTTACCACAAATTCCCCCACTACAGGCACACGTGCCAACTGCTAACACAAGTTTCGGCGCAGGAGTCGCCGCAAAGGTCTTATGCACTGCTATTTCTAAATTTCTGGTTACTGGCCCAGTCACCATTAGAACATCGGCATGACGAGGAGAAGCCACAAAATCAAAGCCCAAACGCTGAATATCATAAACAGGGCCTGTTAGAGTCGTCATTTCCCAGTCACAGGCATTACACGACCCTGAATCGAGATGTCGAATATGAACAGAATGTTTAAAAGCCTGAACGTGGGGAGCTTGAACGATACTTTCAGCTAATTCATATTGCCCACCTTGGACAATTGCTCGCTTACAGACCTCAACACAGTAGCCGCAAAAAATACATTTCTTAGGGTCGACTGTCCAAAAAGCTTCATTCTTTCCATTCTGTAATTGTATAGCTTTTGTAGGACATATGTCCGCACAATGACCACATTTAACGCAGCTTTGCTCCTGCCATTCCGGTAACCCTTGAAAACTAGGCCCCGGAACACTTTTCGTCTCCGGATAGTCCGTGGTAACTGTACCTGTCTTTAAACTTTTACGAAAAAGTCTGAGCATAATTAAACCTCCTTTTTAGAAAACTTAGCTAGCGCTAAGCCTTCAGGGGCAAGCGGTAGCCATAGTTGCGACAAAATCATCATCTATCCAAACAAGAATAACATAGCTCAAAACTCTTGTTAATTACAGGAAAATCAGGAATGATATTACCTGGAACAGTTGAAGGAACCACCGGCCAATTAACATAGGACGCTGAACGAACCATATAGCGATAAATCGTTTGATCTTGACCCATCATGATAAAATGCACATTTTCTCCACGAGCAGACTCCGTCATTCCTACGGCATAACTGAAGGGAATCATTTCACCTAAGGGCTGAATTAATTCTCCGATAGGCATCGATGCTAAAATCTGTCTAATGATGTTGATTGATTCAAACGTTTCATCAACACGCACTTTAACCCTAGCTAAAACATCCCCTTGCTCATAAACCGGCACTTTAAATGAAACACAATGATAAGCTGCATAAGGATGATCCCGCCGCACATCCCGATCAACGCCCGTAGCTCTTGCTGCCGGTCCGACTGCGTGCAAGTCACTGGCTGTCCGATTCAATAATATACCGGTAGTCTGGACTCTATCCATATAAGAATTAGTATCTAACAAAATTTCCACTAAATCATTAAATTCAAGTTCTAGCTTATCTAACGTAGCTAATATAAGATCATTTTCTTGAACAGAAATATCCCTTCTAACCCCACCGGGAATATTAATTCCCCTCAAGAACCTACTTCCAAAAACTATTTCATTGAGTCTCATGAGATCTTCTTTCAGTCGTGCTCCATGCATTGTTCCGAAAGCGAAACCAACACCTGCGCAAATATTCCCAACATCCCCAACGTGGTTATATAAACGTTCAAGTTCCAAAACCACCGTCCTGATATAATTGGCTCTGGTAGAAATCTCCGTTCCAGAGAGTTTCTCTATGGCTTGGCAAAAAGATGTGGTATGAGAAAAGGAACAAGCCCCGCAGATTCTCTCAACGATCGGCAACACGTCTAAAGGAGCTTTTCCTTCAGCTAGTTTCTCCATTCCTCTATGAGTATAGAATAATCTGGCCTCCAAATTTATAACAGTATCACCCACCGCACTAAACCGAAAATGCCCAGGCTCGATAATTCCGGCATGAATAGGTCCAACGGGAACTTGCATAACCCCTTCACCCTCCACCTTATCGACTGAAAACTGGCCCTCCGTCCTTGGCACCTCAGAATCTAAGCTAAAATCCTTCCGCAACGGATACATTCCCTCCGGCCAATCTTCATGGACTGCCAAACACCTTTTGTCCGGGTGCCCGATAGGATCTAGGCCAAAAAGATCTCTAATCTCACGTTCGTACCAATGAGCCGCTGGAACTTGATCTGTTATAGAAGGAAATGACGGTTCAGCTTCTGCTACACGGACAGTAACTACAATCAAGAACTTTTCAATGTCATTAGCAAAGGTATAAAACAAACGAAAAAGCCCGATGATACCCCGCTCATCTGTAGCCGTAAGCTGGATTAAAGGGAAACCCCAATCCCGCAATTTAACAGCTATAATAGGAATTTCGTTTTTAGCGATTTCCATGTGAAGCTCATTTACATGGGCTTTGGCGATGATTACCCTTTCCCCAAAGGAATTGGAAATAAGGGCAATGACCCTATCTTGCCTTGTCATCACTGATTTCCCCCCATAAACACGGTCGTTACTTGTTGAAGAATGTCTTCAATAAATCCTGGGATATATACTCCTAAAATAACTACGGGCACCAGTGAAATTAAAACAAGTGCTCTAGCAAAACTCCCTTGCTCTCCTACTTTTACTCGGTTTGGCGGGGCTCCAAGAGCCATCTTGCTTATAGAGTAAATAATTCCCGTAAATATTAACGTAATTAAGATAAGGATCAAACTCGAAACCCCATATCTTCCTTGAGCAAAACCTGAACTAAGAATTAAAAATTCGCTCATAAAGATACTAAAGGGAGGCGCTCCAGCGATAGCTAAACCTCCAATCATCAAAGCGGGACCCATAACGGGCATGGTTTTAAATAATCCTTTAATTCTAATAATTCGTTTGGTGCGATAATGTTGACAGATATTCCCCACTATGAAAAAGAGGGACGATTTTGTTAAAGCATGATTAATCATGTGCAAGAAGGCACCGTACAGAGCCAATTTACTACCTAAGCCCACTGCAGCTGCAATAATCCCCATGTGCTCAATACTTGAATACGCGAGCAGCCTTTTTATATCGCGCTGAACAATAATAAAGGGTAAAGCAACAGCAATAGACAAAACCCCGAAAAGCAAAATTAAATTTGAGGAAAACTGGGGCCCTAGTGATTCTGAGACAACCAAGTGAAAACGGATAATACTATAAAAGGCACAATTTAAAAGAACGCCTGAAAGCATTGCACTAATCGGTGAAGGTGCTTGGCTATGAGCGTCAGGCAACCAAGTATGCATAGGTGCTAAACCTACCTTTGTTCCATATCCAACTAAAGCAAAAATGAAAGACAGTTTGAGTAACACGGGATCAAGTTGTTCGGCAACCCGTCTCAGGTTTTGCCAATCTAAAGAACCATATTCACCAGTCACCGAAACCGCCGCATAATGTAAAAGAATGGTTCCGAACAATGCAAAGATAATTCCTACTGTGCAAATGATGATATATTTCCACGCAGCTTCTAAGGAATTCCTATTGTTGTAAAAGCCGACCAATAATGCAGTCGCTAAAGTAGTCCCCTCTACAGCTACCCACATAATACCCATATTTGCTGAGACTAGCACGAGAAACATGGTAAAAACAAAGATATACAACCAAAAATAATACCTTTTTATACGGCCTTCCGTAACCTCTCCTTCTTTAATATCATTGGAAAGATAACCTAAAGAATACAGAGCAACCATAAAACCAATGATGGCGACAAGACTAAGAATTAATGCACTTAAAGCATCAATAAAGATAAACTGTCCCCAAACTACAATAGAACCCGTAAATACTTGTCGGGCTATAAGTAAGGCCGTTAAGACGATCAGTGATGATCCAACTATACTTATAGTCCCTAATATTCTTCTATTCGGAACCATCAAGCTTAACAGCGCTATAATTAATGGTAGACCAAGTAAAATTAGCGGCATAATATCAACCCCGTAAATTCCTTAGATTTTTGGTGTCAATCGTGTCAAAGCTCTGATTAATTCGGAACACTAACACACCCATGATTAAAACACCTACTAAAATATCCATAAATATTCCTAGCTCTATAACTAGGGGCATACCATTGGTTGTACCAATCCCAGCTAAAAAGATTCCATTTTCAATCAAGAATAACCCCACGATTTGCATAATTGGGAATTTGCGTATAATCATAAGGAACAAACCAATGAGCATTAAGGAAATGGCAGCCGGCAGTGCTTCATGAATGAGACCAGACTCTTTTCCAATCACGTGTCCAGTCGCTAAATAAGATGTGAAGGTCAAACAAGCTGCAAGCAACAACGTTATTTTTATACTAAGAAAGGATTCAACTTCTCTATTAGTCGCCACTCCCCTAACAGCCTTAGTTAGCACAAAAGGGATTATCCCCACTTTCACCACTAACGTCAAAAAGTAGGTTATCCTGAATTCGGGATAAGTACCGTTATCCCGAAGATTCTATTATCCCGAAGTTTTTGAAACTCGCCGACAGGATGATCTATTTCACTGGATTTTCCTCTCATGTTGTCGTGGAAATTTCGGGATAATATTTCATCAGTATGTTT
>Ga0074193_1001141_pt1 | contig 35531 bp, 25 predicted proteins | sample EPASupsiteHSE605_FD_64523 | JGI IMG/M metagenome (GOLD analysis project Ga0074193, IMG submission 64523) | Bioremediated contaminated groundwater from EPA Superfund site, New Mexico - Sample HSE6-05 | ecosystem: Environmental > Aquatic > Deep subsurface > Groundwater > Contaminated ... | reverse complement strand
CGGATAAATCGTACATGTAGATATTGTTATTGTCGTTTTCATCGGGGAAATTAGAACAATATACTATTTTATTACCGTAAATATCAGAGTAGGCTGCATTTACATTAGTAGGAATCTGAGTTAGTTTTTTAGTGGAAAGATCATACATTAAGAGAGCACCCCAAGTCGTAAATACAATCTTGTCACCGTAAATTGAAGCACTATCGAAGGCATCACTTAAAGTAGTGATGAGAGTTTTCTTATTAGTTGAGAGGTCTTGAATATACACACTACCGTTTTCGCTGTCAGACCAATCCTGCCACAAAATCTTGTTCCCATACATAGTAGAAGAAAATGCATGTCCACTGTTAGTTATCTTAGTTTGCTTTTTAGTTGAGAGGTCATATAAGTAAACATCAGATTTTTCATTGCTAGAATCTGTCCACGCAATTTTGCCACCATAGATAACAGGGTCGGACTGCTCTGACTTACTAGTGGTGATTCGAGTTTCAGTGATCTTGAGCGAAGCAGATTGTATAGATTCAGTAGCTATATTAAGTCCTTCTGTAGATAATTCACTTAAAATAAGTTTGTCATCAGAAGAGTCTCCTGTTCCACTGCTGATATCCGATAGAGCAATAGTTTGTGGGTTTTGTTCAGGAGATGCCGATGCCATGGATAAGGCAAACATTAAAAACAAAATCATGGCTGTTGAAGCTAAAGCTATTGAACACGCTTTTTCTGTCTTTTTCATTTATCCTTCCTCTTTTCCCTTCTTTCAGTGCTTATTATTCCCCAGAGTTGTCGAAATAGAACATTGATAAACTGAGCATTGATTTTGATTGCAACCAAAAACAATTACTAAACAACACGGAGAAATCAAAGTTTTTTAATTAAAATTCCAATTATTTGTAATGGTTGTTAAAGTAATAGAGATAATGTCCCGATATAAAATACTATTGAAATCTTTTTCACTCTTTCGGAGTTTGTCAAAGTCAGGTATTAATTCAGCTAACAGTTGACCTATAGAACAAAAACTCAGAACATGAAAAAAGAATCTTATTCCCCTGTTTTTTGGAAGGGAAGATAATAAATGTCATGTAGAAATTTATATTGAAGTTTGGGAATTGAGGCTTAACAATTGAACTGAAAATTCAATGTTTACAAGGATATTTCAACGCGTGCTGCATACACTTCTCAAAATGTTCACAATTTTCGCAATCTTCCCAGACGGATAACTTTTCAGAATTCTCTATTTTTTTAAAATTTAGTTTTTCAAAAAAGATAGGAGCAGTTGTCCTAACATATAAGTCGCAACATTGATCCCCAATAGTTGTTAGAAGATAGTTAACAAGCCTGGTTCCGATCCTTTTTCCCCTGAAGTTCGGATGGACTGCAATAGAATGAATCTCCAGAAAATCCTTACCGTGGGATTTGGATTTAATAAGAGCAACACAACCGACAATATTCCCATCGAGTTCAGCCAGCATGAAATTTTCAGGTTCAAGTCCCTCCATGTCAAGAAAGTAAGTTGATAGGAGCCTCTGAATTGCTAGCAAGTTCGATTTACTGGCTTTTCGGATACAGATCTCTTTCATAATTATTCTTATCCTTATTTGTCATATCCTTATCTTTCGTATCCTTATCTTTCGTATCCTTATCTTTCGTATCCTTATCTTTTGTATCCTTATCTTTAGTACCCTTAATTTTCATACCCTTACTTTTAGTACCCTTAATTTTCATACCCTTACTTTTAGTACCCTTAATTTTCATATCCTTAATTTTCGTATCCTTATTTTCTTTGCTTGTTTTCTGATTATCAGGTTTTCTTCAAGGTGTAAGGTTCATCCATGCTCCCACTCCGAAATCCTTCAAGGTCAAGAGTTACGTAATCAAAACCCAGGGATTTCAAATGCCGTGAAATTTTCTCTCTTTTCAGCAAAGCATTTTCCAGTTCATTCTGTGTGACTTCTATACGAGCGAGGTTCTCGTGCATCCTGATCCTGAACTGGGTAAAACCCATGGAAAAGAGAAATTCTTCGGCTTTTTCTAGTTTCTGGAGAGACTCTATCGTTATTGGCTGACCATAGGGAATACGGGTTGCAAGGCAGGCTGCAGACGGTCTGCTGGCTGCTGAAAGATAAAATTCGGAAGCAGCCTCCCTGATTTCCTCTTTTGTCACGTTAAACTCTACGAAGGGAGAGAAAACCTTTTCTCCGGCTTCCTGGACCGCCATATACCCTGGACGGTTTTCCCCATGTATTTCAGAGAAATTAGTGCCCTCAAGTACAACATCATATCCTGCTTTTTCCGCAAAGTCCGTTAGGGTTTCAAGCAAGGCTTTTTTACAGAAATAGCACCTGTTTAGTGTGTTTGCTGAGAAATAAGGAAGATTCAACTGGGAGAAAGAAAGGACCTTGTGCTCAATTCCAATCTCACGGGCTGTCTCAACAGCTATTTCAAGTTGTTTCCTTGGAAAAAGTGGAGAATTTATGGTTACGGCAAGAGCCTTTTTTCCAAGTACCTCAAAAGCAAGAGCTGCAAGAGTGGCACTGTCTACTCCTCCTGAAAATGCAATGATCGTACTTCCTCTGGCTTTTATAGCCTCCTTTATAAGTTCTATCTTTTCAGTGACCATTATTAACGGGTTTTTAGCTAATAAGATATATTTATTTGCCAGCCCTATGGTCAGGTAGCTTGAAACAACCGAAAAAATTATGTTTTACTTAACAGACACTATTTTTTAGTTTGAGAATCTTCTCAAATAGCGGTATCTTGAAATCATTATAATGTTTTTATTACCAAAGCTTTGTTTCAATCAAAGTCTTATTTATTATAATATTAAATTAAAGAGCAGATTTGCCTGAACGGCAGAATTATCATTCAAGTTACAAAGATGGAGACTTTACATGTCATTATTCGGAACTAATGGTGTACGTGGTATCGCCAATGAATATATAATCCCAGAACTGGCTACAAATCTAGCCAGAAGTCTTGGTACATATATGGGTTCAAAAGGTACGGTTGCTATAGGCTGCGATACCCGAATTTCAGGTCAGATGCTGAAGTCTGCCGCAATCGCCGGGGCTCTTTCAACAGGTCTGAACGTAATTGACGTGGGAACAGTTCCTACTCCTTCTATTCAGTATTATGTGCGTGATTATGCCGATGCCGGAATAGTTATTACCGCATCCCACAACCCAAGACAATATAATGGAATCAAGTTAATTGCTGGAGATGGTACGGAGTTTCCAAGAGATGGAGAAAGAGAGATCGAAAAAATATACTCTTCTGGAAAATATTCTACTGTATCCTGGGAGAAAACCGGCAGCTTCAGGATCGATCCGGGAGTCAATGAATACTATATCAAAAATGTTATCAAGGCAGTAGATGCCGAAAAGATTCAAAGCAGTAAACTCAAGGTAGTTGTTGATACAGGTTGTGGAGCAGGTTCGCTCACTCTTCCTTTCCTGCTCAGAGAATTGGGCTGTAATGTGTTAACCCTTGGAGCTCAGCCAGATGGAACCTTTCCCTGGCGAAATCCCGAACCCACCCCCGATGCTTTAACCGAGCTCTCCGAACTTGTGAAAATGACAGGTGCCGATCTCGGAGCAGCCCATGATGGTGATGCAGATAGGATAGTCTTTATGGATGAAAATGGCGAGTTCTTAAATGAAGAGGTTCTGCTTGCCATGATGGCAAAATATATGCTTGAACGCGAAAAAGGACCCATAGTAACTCCTGTTAGCTCCTCACAGCGAATGGCCGACGTAGCAAAAGAAGAAGGCGTTGAGCTTTACTGGACAGCAGTCGGATCCATCAACGTTGCCCGAAAAATGATGGAAGTAAATGCAGTATTCGGAGGCGAGGGTAATGGAGGCCTTATTTTCCCCAAACATCAGTATTGCAGGGATGGAGCAATGGCCTGTGCCAAAATACTTGAAATCCTGGCTAGCGGGAAAAAACTTTCCGAGCTCGCCAAGAGTGTACCTCAGTATTTCAACGCAAAAACCAAAGTTCCCTCTGTAAACACGCAGACCACAATGGAAAGAGTAAAATATGAAGCCTCAGGTCTTGGGCTTAAAATGGACACTATCGATGGGGTCAAAGTCTGGTATGAAGACGGCTGGGTCCTGATCCGTCCGTCTGGCACGGAACCGATATTCCGAATCTTTGCCGAAGCAAAAAAGCAGGAAAGAGCCGAAAAACTCATGCAGGAAGGCCTGCAAATGGTTATAAGAGCAGAAAAAGCTTCAATTTCCAAATGAGTCCTGGATTTCTTCAGGATTTTCGATCAACCGTTGGGCCGCAACCGTTGGGCCGCAACCATTGCGCCGGTTGATCACGCCTATAGGGTTAGGGGATAAGTTTTTCAAATCTAAAAGTTACTTAAGTTTTCGCTCAAGCCTTTTTTGAAAAGGCTTGCAGGCAAGCAGTTTTTTGAAAAGACTTGTAATCACGCCTGTAGGGTTTGGGGCTAAGGTTCTCAAATCCAAACGTTTCGCGGGTTTTCGATAAAACCTTTTCTCAAAAGGTTTTCGGTAAAGCAGTTTTTTGAAAAGCTATTATTAGAAAACTTGTCAGACAATCTTTTTATTATCTGACAGCTTTTTGATATCCAGATACCATGACTTTTAGAGCTTTTATTGACCAGTTAAAAGAAAATGGGAAACTGGTAGAGATTTTCCAATCTGTGTCTCCAAGGTTTGAGGCTTCAAGAATTGCAAGAGCTGCAAAAGCCCCGATTTTTTTCCATAATATTTCGGGTTCAAAAGTCATAATGAACCTGCTTGGATCAAGAGATGAACTGGCCTCCATGCTTGGAGTTCCTAAAGAAGAAATCATAAAGAGGCTTTCTGAAGTTTCTCCTGAAGGTGAAGTACGGCTGGTGTCAGAATCTCCAACCCTTGAGGTCATAGAAGATCAGGTTGATCTGACGAAACTTCCTATCCTCACGCATTTTGAAAAAGACGGAGCTCCTTATATAACGGCAGGAATTGTTGTTTCCGAGTACGGAGGCACAATTAATGCTTCAATTCATCGGCTTATGCTAGCAGGAAAAGATAAACTCGCGGTTCGCCTGGTTCCTCCAAGGCATACTTATCTGCTTCACAAAAAAGCCGCTGAAAAAGGCGAACTTTTGCCTGTTGCAATCGTGCTTGGCTGCGACCCTACTATTATTTATGCAACTTCCACACGGGTTCCTGTAGGAAAAGAATTCGAATACGCAGCTGCTCTGCGAGGAGCTCCTGTTGAGCTGTTTGAGTGCGCAAACGGGGTAAAAGTTCCTCATGCCGAAATTGTGCTTGAAGGTTATATTGATCCCGTAGAAAAGATTGATGAAGGACCTTTTGTAGACATCACCGGAACATACGATGTTATAAGAAAGGAACCTGTTATTCATATTACTCGAGTTATCCATAGAAAAGATCCGATTTATCACGGAATTCTGCCAGCCGGTCCTGAGCACCTCCTGATGATGGGAGTACCTTACGAACCAAGAATTTACAGGGCTGTCGGCGAGGTCACGACGGTCAAAAACGTAGTATTGACAGAAGGAGGATGCTGTTATCTCCATGCAGTCGTTCAGATTGAAAAACAGACTGAAGGGGATGGGAAAAACGCTATTATGGCAGCCTTTGCAGCACATACGAGCCTTAAGCATGTAGTGATTGTGGACGAAGATATAAATATTTTTGACCCGAACGATGTCGAGTTTGCGATTGCCACGAGGGTGAAAGGAGATGTGGATATTCTTATTATCCCCAATGTTCGGGGTAGTTCCCTTGACCCGCGAGGAGCTCCTGATGGAACGACAACAAAAGTGGGAATTGATGCTACAAAAGTGCTTATAGAAAAGGAAAATTTTGAAAGGGCAGTAATTCCGGAAGAGTAAACAAAATTATTTTAAGCATCTGGCAATTACCGAGTGAATTTCAATGTATCTTACAAAAGAAGAAGAGCAAATCCTGAACGGAGAATCCGGGGAAACTCTAAGGCAGGCTATCGAAATCCTGGTAGCTCTTGGAGATATTTACGGTGCAGACAGACTTATCCCAATTAAAAGCTCTCAGATAGCAGGAGTTTCCTATAAAACTATGGGCGATGCAGGCCTTGAATGGATTTCAGACCTGCAGGGCAAGGTTAAGGTCCCTTCGATTTTGAACCCTGCAGGGATGGATCTGCAAGACTGGAAAAGGCTCAGGATTTCACCCGAGTTTGCGGAAAAGCAGAAATTGATTGTTCAGGCATATGAAAAACTGGGAATTCAGTGCGAATGCACGTGTACGCCCTATAATCTCGAAGGTTTTAACGTTGGTTACGGTGACCACCTGGCATGGAGCGAGTCATCAGCCGTCTCCTATGCAAATTCCGTACTCGGGGCCAGGACAAACCGGGAAGGTGGGCCTTCAGCCCTTTCTGCTGCACTTCTTGGAAAAACTGCAAATTATGGATTCCATCTGAACGAAAACCGTATGCCTGAGATTTCATTTGATGTAGGATATTCACTAAAGGGATCGGATTACGGTGCACTCGGTTATGTAGCTGGCAAACTTGCAGGAAGCAAGGTGCCTATTTTTCATCTAAGGTGTACTCCGGATGCGGATGAGTTAAAAGCGCTAGGAGCTGCAATGGCAGCGTCAGGAGCAGTTGCCCTTTACCACGTTGAAGGAGTAACGCCTGAGATTTGCAGGATGGATTTTGAAGAGCCGACAGAAAAAATAACTATTGAGAAAAGTCAGCTCGATGAGGTTTACGAAGGCCTGAGAAAAGCCTGCAAAGAGCCAGAACTGATAACCATAGGATGCCCTCACTGCTCGGCAGCAGAGCTTGAAAAGGCAGCCGAACTCCTGAGAGGAAAAACAGTTTTAAAAGAGTTCTGGATCTTTACCTCAAGGAAACTTGCAAAGCTCCATCCTGAGTACATCAAGACTATAGAAAAAAGTGGAGCTAAGGTTGTCTGTGATACCTGCATGGTAGTTTCTCCTGCTACCAACAGCTATTCCTGTGTCATGGTGAACTCAGGAAAAGCGCTTGCTTACGTACCAGGGATGTGTGGAGCTGAAGCAGTATACGGAAGTATGGAAACATGTGTTGAGGAAGCAATCGGTGAGACAACAAAGAAGGTTGCAAAGAAGGCAGGTGGTTCTAATTAAACTTAAAGGCAGGACGATTTCCAGAGGATGTGCAAGAGGAGAAGTACTTCTCTCCATAGATCCCATCTCTTTCCTTGGCAGTGTAGACCCGAAAACAGGGGTTATAATTGAAGAAAACCACGCCCTTGAAGGAAAATCAATTCAGGGTAAAGTTCTCGTTTTTCCTCACGGCAAAGGCTCTACAGTCGGCTCGTATGTTATGTATCAACTCAAGAAAAACGGAGTCGCTCCTTCAGCGATAATAAATCTGGAAACCGAACCCATAGTTGCAGTTGGAGCCATTATTTCCGAAATCCCACTTGTTGATATGCTTGAGAGAAACCCTTACGAAGTATTAAATAATGGAGACTTTGTTGTGGTTAACGGAAGTAAAGGATATATTGAACTCATCAAACAGGAAACAAATAAAACTGAATGTAATTAAAATTGAAGAAATAATCAGCAAATGAAGAGCTCATCCCAAAACCAATTTCATTCCCAAATCTATACTTTTTCATGTTTAGAAATTAGAGCAATGATTCAAAATTCAAGGTTTTGGGATAGGCTCGAAAAATGACAATTTAAGTTCTTAAGTGAACTGATAAAGCTGAAAACGGATAAATCTAAAAAACAAATCTTAAGCTGGGATATGGGAACTCAAAAATGAACCAGGAAAACCATAAAAAAGGCAAAGGAAAATTCAATGCCGAAGAAACGGTTTCACGTTTATATCCTTACATAGTCAGGGTATTTGACGTTTATGAGGTCCAGAATTCCGGAGAAGCGCTTTACTTTTATGGAACTCCTCGAACAAGTAGTGAAAATATTACGGGAGAACTCTGGGAGCCTTTACAGCAGTTTGGTTTTAGCTGTACTCTAAAGTACGAGCTTGGAGAATACGTACTGCTGGTTTTTCCTGAAAAGAAGACAAAGGAAAAGACCTGGATAAACCTTGTCCTTTTCATAGCAACCTTTTTTACAACTATGGTTTGCGGAGCCTGGATGTCAGGAGCAGACCTCGAAAGCGAGCCCTTCCAGCTTTTCCGAGGCTTACCGTTTACCCTTGCGATAATGGCAGTTCTTGGTTCCCATGAGATGGCTCACTATGTAATGGCCAGATACCATGGAATGAAAGCATCTCTTCCGTATTTCATCCCTTTCCCAACTTTTATTGGCACAATGGGAGCGTTAATTCGCTATAGAGGGCCTGTGCCAAGCCGAAAAGCACTTTTTGATGTGGGAGTGGCAGGGCCACTGGTAGGGCTGTTTATGTCAGTTGCGGTTACGGTAATAGGACTTAACCTTGAGTCACCTGCAGTAAGCCCCCTATCGGATTCTATGATGCTTGGTCTTGGCCTACCTCCTCTTTTCGTATTTATCCAGAACCTTGTCGGAGCTACAGGAGAAAACCTTCATCCCGTAGCCTTTGCAGGTTGGGTAGGAATGTTCGTAACCCTGCTCAACCTTCTCCCTGCTGGACAACTTGACGGTGGGCACATCCTCAGGGCTATGCTAGGTAAGAAAGCGGAAAAGATTTCATTTATGATGCCTCGTGTCCTGTTCCTGATAGGACTTTATGTAATTTACTGGATGAAGGAAGACGGATTCATATGGATATCCTGGGCCCTTTTCCTCTGGATTTTTGCTGCGGTAGGGCATCCGTCTCCTCTGCACGATAAAGTCGAACTGGACAAAAAACGCATCCTATTAGGGATCATTACCTTTATTCTGGGCTTACTCTGCTTTACTTTAATACCTTTTAAACCGATTCCCTGAAAAATCTGGATTTCTAAAAACGGAGGAAAAAATATGGACGTGCACTTCCGGTATAGTAAGAAAAACTCTTACAGCTTTGCGGTCCTTTCGCCTTTACTGCCGGAAGCCGGTTTTGTAGACAAGCCTGTAGACGGAATCATGATCTACAGTTTTACAACGCGCCAGGCAGCAAAGGTATTTATGGAAGTGGAAAATGCAGGCACTGATTCTATTTTTATTGCTGGAGGACCTCACCCATCCGGTGCTCCAGAAGAGACACTTGAATACTTTGACTATGTCGTGATAGGGGAAGGAGAGGAAACCCTTCCGGAACTTGTGAAAACGGTCCAGGAAAAGGAAGATCCAGAAAAAGTACCTGGCATTGCATATAGGGAAGCAGAAACGGGTAAGGTTGTTATGACTCCGAAAAGGCCTTATGCGAACCTTGATTCCTATCCCTGTTTTGACCCTCATAAACTCCGGGCCCCTATTGAAATTAGCAGGGGATGCCCCTGGGGCTGCAAGTACTGTCAGACTCCCAGGCTTTTCGGAAGAGAAGTAAGGCACAGAAGCATAGATTCGATTGTGAAAAACGCAGGATATTATGATGATCTTCGCTTTATAGCTTCCAATGCCTTTGGTTACGGAAGTGACGGAATTCACCCAAGGTTTGACAAAGTAGAAAAATTGCTTTCCGCACTTCATAAATTGCCTGATAAGAAAATCTTCTTCGGGACTTTTCCTTCGGAAGTGCGTCCTGAGTTCGTAACCGATGAATCGGTTGAACTCGTGAGAAAGTACTGCGCAAACGATAGTCTTAGTGTTGGAGTTCAATCAGGCAGTGACCGAATTCTAAGGGAAATCCAGAGAGGGCATACTGTTGGAGACAGTATTTCAGCGGTAGAGTGCTGTCTGGAGCATGAAATTGTTCCGGCGGTTGATTTCATCTTCGGTCTCCCCACCGAAACCGAAGAAGACCAGGAAAAAAGCCTTAACCTTGTTCGCTGGATTTGCAAGAAAGGAGGCACTGTAAGGGCCCATTACCTAACTCCCCTGCCCGGAACTCCATATGCATCGGCTGTTCCTTCAGAAGTAAGTGATCAGGTAAGGCGAGAGCTTGGAAAGCTTGCCCTTGGGGGCAAACTTACAGGATACTGGGAAAAACACCGAAAATTTGAAAAAAAGCCAAGTTAAGAAGATCAGGTTAAAAGCCGGTATGAAATTTCAGTACCGACTTCTAAACCAAATCTCATTGTTCTTGATTCAGTAAATCCCCTGGGGCATTTGAGCACAATTTGTTTTTATTTATTTATTTATTTATTTATTTATGTATTTATTTATATTTATTAGTTATTTACTTTGAAATTTACCACATATTATCTACTCTTACTTTGTTACTATTTTCTCCTATCAACTCCATAACCTGAATTCGAGTTTTAATCCATAGTTTTCATTTTGACTAAATCTTAACTTTATAAATTTATTTGCTGGTCCTGAACTTTCGATTGATCTTGCGCTACCGGCTGTTCCTTTAATCAAACAATACTTTGAGTTTTTACTATATTCTCAGTTTACAATGTATACTTTGAGCTTAGGAGGCTCATATACTAACATAATTTTTTAGGGAGAACCTTTCATTTATATTTCCATATGTAATAAAGTAATCAATCTATTTATAATTTGTTGCTACTAATTTAAAATTAAAGTACACTAATCAAGTAAAAGTCAGTCAAGTTCTGTAATCTGCTTTTGAAAATTGTTTGCCTGCAAGCCTTTTCAAAAAACTGCTTAACTGCAAGCCTTTTCAAAAAAGGCTTGAGCGAAAACACTGCGAAATCTAAAACAACACGACGGCATGATCACAAGCCTTTTAAAAAAACTGCTTAACCGCAAGCCTTTTAAAAAAAGGCTTGAGCGAAAACCGTATAACGTTTGGATTTGAAAAAACTTATCCCTAAACCCTATAGGCATGATCAACCGGCGCAACGGTTGACCGACAACTCCAGTAACATTTGGATTTGAAAAAACTTATCCCCTAACCCTATAGGCGTGATAAACCGGCGCAACGGTTTTGATCAACCGGCGCAACGGTTGCGGGTCAACGGTTGAGCGAAAACATTTTTAAAAAAAGCTTGACAAAAGATAAAAGGATAACCTTAAAGGATAATTTTAGCATTCATCAAGCATGAAAGCCCTGGGCCTTATGATCTTTTTCTTTTCGTACTGATCAAAGCAGTGAGCTATCCAGCCTGAAACCCTGCCGATTGCAAAAATCGACGTTGCAAGTTGAGGAGGAATGTCCATATATTTGTAAATAACTCCCGAGTAAAAATCAACGTTAGGATAGATTGGCTTTCCTTTCTTTTCTACAAGTTCACGGATAACAGTATTTTCTACTACTTCGGCAGTGTTGTACCAGTGCATATCCCCTTTTGCTTCTGCGAGTTGTTTAGCAAGCTGCTTGAATATCGTGCCTCTGGGATCGTAAGTTTTGTAAACTCTATGTCCAAAGCCCATAATTTTTTCTTTTTTACTTAGTTTATCGAGGACGTAATTTTCTGCATTTTCTGGGCAAGCAATTTCTTCGATCATAGTCACGACTTCTGCCCTTGCCCCTCCGTGCAGAGGACCTTTAAGGGTGCAGAGTCCGGAAACAACAGCAGAATAGAGATCCGAAAGAGTAGAGGCAGTAACTCTTGAAGAAAAAGTAGAGGCATTTAATTCGTGTTCGGCACTGAGAATGAAGTCTTTCTCCATGACCTCAGCCTCCAGCTGAGTTGGTTTATTTCCTCTTAACATATACAGGAAGTTAGCTCCGTGGGATAGGGATGGATCAGGAGGTACAGGTTGTTTCCCGTTTGCGATTCTAAAATATGCAGCAACTATGGTTGGTATCTTGGCAATTAACCTTATAGCTTTTCTCATATTTCCTTCGGGAGAACTGTCGTTAATATCCGGATCGAACTGTGATATAAAAGAAACGATTGTACGCAGTGCTTCTATAGAGTCAACATTGAAATTGCACATACGGATAACGTCTATCACCTCCCTGTTAACTTCACGCTCCCCATGCAGGCAGGCTGCATACTCGGCAAGTTCCTGATCTCCGGGAAGCTCTCCCTGGATAAGCAGATAGGAAACGGCATCATAGGGAAGCTCAACCAGCTGGTTAATGTCTATCTCCCTGTATTTCAGAATGCCCTCTAACCCATCTATGAAACAGATATTTTTACTCATTTTATACCTCACAGTTATGCCAAGAGGATTTTCAAAAAACTTTAAAGTTTGGGGAATCCTCTGCTTATATGTGGAAAATTCAACGCGAAGGGTCTTATAAGACCCAAAAATAGGGGTGACAATGCATTCCTATTATCGTCGAATAAGTATATTAAATTTGTTGAAATTATATCTTGAGAGCTTTATAATTATTTTTTTGATATTAAGGATGCTGCGGCCTTAAACCTCTCGGTTATATTAAAAATGAAATGTGTTCTTTTCAGAAGAAAGTTTTCCTCAAAAAGCTTGCAAGAATTAAAACAACTTATTATAACTCTCTTTCCGATAAGGAAAAAGAAAAGGTTTCAAAAAAACAGGAAGTTTTATGTAAAGTTTTTGAAACCTTTTCAAAAAAGTTCTTCATCTAATTCAAGAACTAGTAACCTGTTATTTTTTCTTCACCGAATCTCGCAGAAACTTATGCAAAATTCCACCGTTCATGTAATATTCGATTTCCACAGCCGAGTCCAGCCTCAAGGTTACCTGGAACTGAACTTCGTCGCCATTTTCGTCCTTTGCCCTTACTGTAAGTTCTCCATGAGGCTCCATGTATTCAATACCCAGAATATCATAGCTTTCCTTTCCTGTTAGACCCAGAGTGTCGGCATTCTCGCCTTCTTTGAACTGCAATGGAAGAACTCCCATCCCGACAAGATTGCTTCTGTGAATACGCTCGAAAGACTCGGCAATAACTGCTTTAACTCCGAGCAGGAACGTACCTTTGGCTGCCCAGTCCCTGGAACTGCCTGTACCATATTCCCTTCCTGCAATAACGATCAAAGGAGTATTATTTTCTGCATAAAGCATAGATGCATCATAAATAGGGATTCCTTCACAGGGTTCCTCAGGGAAGTCCTCTTTCCGAGAATGGTATACGGTCCATCCTCCTTCTCTGTCCACGAGCCTGTTCCTGAGCCGAATATTCCCGAAGGTTCCACGCATCATTACCTCATGATTACCCCTTCTGGACCCATAAGAATTGAAATCTTCCGGGCTCACACCCCAGGAAATCAGGTACCCACCTGCAGGACTATCTGAAGGGATATCCCCTGCAGGAGAAATATGGTCCGTAGTAATGCTGTCCCCGAAAAGGGCCAGAACTCTAGCATTCTTTATATCCTCAGGTGAAGGTGAAGCAAGTGGGAAATCCATGAAGTACGGAGGCTCCTGAATATATGTAGACATCGGGTTCCAATCATAGAGAATACCTGTCGGGGCTTCCAGTTCTTTCCAGCGTTTAGGGCCCTCCAGAGCGCCTGCATATTCTTTTTCGAACATTGAAGGTTTGATGCTGTTCTTTTCGGCATACTTTATCTCCTCCTCTGCAGGCCAGATATCCTTGAGGTAAACTGGATGCCCGTTGGGATCATAAGCAAGAGGATCGTTTTCGAGGTTGATATTCACAGTACCTGCGATTGCATAAGCCACAACAAGAGGCGGAGAAGCAAGGAAGTTTGCTTTGACAAGCGGATTAATTCTTCCTTCAAAGTTTCGGTTTCCACTGAGCACGGCTGCGACAGTAAGGTCATTTTCCTGAATCTCTTGTGAGACTTTCTCAGGTAAAGGCCCACTGTTTCCTATACAGGTTGTACAGCCGTACCCAACCTGGTGGAAACCGAGAGCTTCGAGATAGGGCAAAAGGCCTGCAGCTTTCAAATACTCTGTCGCTACCCTTGAGCCTGGTGAGAGACTTGTTTTTACAAAAGGCTTGACATGCAGGCCCTTTTCTACAGCCTTTTTTGCTAGCAGCCCGGCTCCTATCAGAACTGAGGGGTTTGAGGTATTGGTACAGGAAGTAATTGCTGCAATTACTACGGAGCCGTGTGTTACCCTGAAGGCCTTCTCAAGAACTCCTACTTTTTCATCTTCTGCAACAGAAGTTTCAGGTTCCTCTACAGGTGTCCCTCCGTCCTCTATCCAGCGCTGGTAGGCAGGATCCTGGGAAAGTTCAAGTCCTGACCCTTTTTTTCGGATAAATGTCTGCCGCATAGTTTCACGGTAGTTTTCAGGCACTTCACTTAAGAAGAGCTGGTCCTGAGGACGTTTTGGACCTGCAAGGGAAGGCTTTACCGTGCTCATATCAAGTTCAAGGGTAGTGCTGAAGACAGGGTCAGGCTTGTGAGTCGAATAGAGAAGATCCTGGGCTTCCAGATACTTTTTCACAAGGTCAACCTGATCTTCACTCCTGCCAGTTCTTCGCAGGTAATCAAGAGTCTCATCGTCAGGCGGGAAAATTCCAAGGGTTGCCCCATATTCAGGAGCCATGTTGGAGATCGTCGCCCTATCCGGAAGACTGAGTGAGTTTAAACCGGGACCGTAAAATTCCACGAATTTGCCGACAACTCCCTCTTTTCTAAGCACCTTAGTAATTGTCAGGACAAGATCGGTGGCAGTAACTCCCTGTGCAAGTTTTCCGTAGAGCTTGAAGCCCACGACCTCAGGTACAGGCATATAGTAAGGCTGCCCGAGCATTACGGCTTCGGCTTCTATGCCTCCTACTCCCCAGCCGAGTACTCCAATCCCGTTAATCATTGTAGTATGAGAGTCTGTCCCTACAAGAGTATCGGGAAATACAAACAGTTCTCCATTTTTCTCCTTGAGGTGTACAAGAGGAGTCAGGTACTCAAGGTTTACCTGGTGGATAATTCCCCTTCCAGGAGGCACGACTCTGAAATTGTCAAAAGCTTTCTGGGCCCAGCGCAGGAGAGAATAGCGTTCCCCGTTGCGTTCAAACTCCTTTTTCTCATTTTCTTCAAGGGAGTAGGCTGTGCCATAGGAATCTACCTGGACCGAATGATCAATAACAAGATCAGCAGGGATAACAGGGTTTATTTTCGTGGGATCTCCTCCCAAACGCTGCATTGCAGAACGGAGGGCTGCCAGGTCTACTATGGCTGGAACACCTGTAAAGTCCTGCATAATTACCCTTGACGGAATGAACGGAATATCCCTGTCACTTACATTTTCAGGGCTCCAGCGGGCAAGAGCCTCCACATCCTCAGCAGTTATTATATGCCTTTCAGTATCTGCATGCCTTAGCAGAGATTCCAGCAGGATTCTTACGGAGTACGGAAGCAGGGAAATTCCCTCAAAGCCATTTTCTTCCAGTTTGCCCAATCTGTAAATCGTAGCTCTTCCGGCAGCTGTTTCAATAGTGTCTCTTACCCCAAATGGGTCCGGACCTTCTCTCATATATTTTTACCTCCAGCAGAAATATGAAATTAAAATTATGATATTATAGATTTTCTCTTTATCTTGTGAATCTTTTCATCATACGAATTTTTTCATCATGCGAATCTCTTTATCATGTGAAAGCCCCATCATATCTTCAGACTATTTTATTTCTTCGGGTTTACTATTCCCTTTTTACATACAAAAGTTTGCTCTCATTGAAATGTTGCCCTCTGCTTTTTACCGGAATATCCGAAAATTGCGCTCTAACTAAATTATATATTAGCCGTATAAAAATTACTGATTTACATCTAGCCTAAGATACTGACCCTTAACATGTGTTTTTTAGAGATTGTAGCAATACAGGAAAAAGAAAGGGTAGAATAATTAAAAGCTATTAAGAGAAAAAATGGATTTGAGGAGTCTTAAAACCCTAAAGTAGTCTAAACTTCCTCTTTTTCACAATTATATGAAACCCAGACATCTATTCTATCCAGAATGTCTGAAATTAAAAGAAAAAATTGGAAGCTGCTTATTTTTCAGCAGCCCCGATTATTACAGTATAATCAAAGTTCTCCGTATTTTCGGGAAAGATAGAAAGCTTCCATTTTCCCGTAGCTCCTGGTGCGGTATAGGTCTTAATAAAAGTTGTAGTCCCTCCCTGGTAACTTCCTTGATTTTTAGTTTCCACATTTCCAGCTTCCACACTGTCCGCACCTCTTGAGGACATATATGGAAGAGAGTACAATGGCTGCGGGTACGTATCATCTACTATGGTTATCGAGCCGCTATATTTCGTATCTACAGGGGTAGGGATAACTTCATTTCCGGAAGGATCTATCAGGCTCACATTAAAGGAAGGCGTAAGATTCTGGTTTCCTCCGGTAGCATACAGGTTGTACCCATACTGGTTAGCTTTAATTTCCAGGGTAATTGGGCTATCTGTCCCGGCTTCAAAGGTACTTTCATAAGGTTTCTCAGGTACAGGAAGGATACGGAAGTTCAGGGAAACTGTTCCTTCATATTCACGAATCCCGGGATCGTCAATATTCAGGTTAAGGCTTCCGATATAGCTGCCTTTTGCATCAGCAGGAACCGCAAGTTCAAGTTTTACGATAGCTGTCTGTCCGGCTTTTACTTTGTCAGGAGCTTCTACGCGTATCGCGTCGTCTCCGAATGCCTTTTCCGGCATTCCTATAGAGTAAACTGCGTCTTTGGTAAGCTCAGGAGAAATTGCGATATCTTTACTACCTGTATTCTTGAGCTTTATTTCATAAGTGTAATTCTTTCCGACTTCGACAAGGTCATTTACATAAGGTGTAAAAATCTGGACTGATGGCTTGATCCAAACCTGTATATTGAGCTGCATAGTGCCAGGGAAATTCGGATAAGAACCGATTACATCCCCTTCAGGCACTTTTTCCGTGAAAGCGATGAGTACGGCATAACTTCCAAGGTCAGCATCCTTAGGTATGTCTACCTTTACCTGAAATTCCTGTTTTTCTCCGGGCTTCAAAGTCCCTTTGGAAGGACCTATGCTAATCCAGCTTTCGTTTATGAAATTTTCCGTGTAAGGAGTAATTACAGGCTTCGGTTTCAATTCAATTGTCTTGTTGTCTTTGTTCTCAACGGTTACAGTAAAATTTGTACTGTCTCCGGGTTTAAGTTCCAGGTGTTTATAAGTCGGATCAATCTTAAGTTTCTGAAATTCGGGGAAGTAATCCCCGGCATAACTCGAAGATGGTGCACTATCGATAGCACTACTCCCACTCGAAGATGATGCACTGCTTGCAACACTGACCCCGACTTTTGACTGCACTTCTTCTTTTAAAGGCACGGCATTATCTCCGTTCCCTGCTCCTGCACAGGCAATCGAAAGAACTGCTACGACAAGGAGCCCACATACGATTCCTTTTAGCGTCTTAGTATCCAGTATATGCATATTTTTAACCTCGCTAATTATTTATTAAGGCGTGAAACTTATAAAATAATTCCCTAAATTGCGAATCAATTTGTAGTTATTTCAGAAAACAAGAATTTATGAAACTCAGCTTTCGTTATCCATCTTTTTACGCGTTTGACTTCAAAAAGGCAGGAGATTGTTCGCTTGATTCAGGTATTTCCTAGCCAGAGATGGGAACTCAGACTTTGCTGGAAAAAATGAATGGAAAAGGACATCGAGCTTTAAAATTAAACTTCTTACAGATGATTAAATTGACAAGCAGGTAATTAAATTAATACCCAGGTAGTTAAATTAATCTTATATTAACAGCTGGTTGATGCAAAGTGCCAGATGTGAGTTATTTCCGTACAAGTAAAGTTTTTTGTTTTAAGAAGGAAGGCATTTATTTTCAAGAAGGAGTGCATTTTCTTGCTTAAAGACAGAGTATTAGACAGACTTTCAGATGCAGGGTTCAGGATACGAAATAAATCCAAGTTCAGAAAGGCCTCATCACGTGAAGCTATCTTTGGGTCCAGTCCTATAATTGATGCTGATTTCATTGAGGTATATAATGTTAAAGTAAATGACGTAGAGGCAGAGGAGGACTTTTTCCACGATCCGGACCCCTTTTATAAAGAAAATTCAGAATCAATTGACTCGGACCTTCTGGAAAAACTCAGAGAATACCTTAAAACGAGGTCTGAGGAAGAAATTTTGGAGATCTTTAGAGAAGTCCGTAAAGTTCTTGAGAGCCGAGGCTATGAAAGTGATTTTCGTAAGGCGTCCGGAGAGGATATCCCTATTAATCAAAGAGCAAGACTAAAAAAGATCTCAGAGAATGCTTTTAAAGTCTTTCTGGAAACGGCTTCTTATGGAAGGAAGCAGATAATTAACGCCTCAAAAGTAGCTTCTTCAAAAGCCTCAACAATAGCATCCGAAGGAAAAGAGTCAATAGTGGATTCTTCGAAGAAGATAAACGAAAAATGGAATAACCTGAGTCCCAGAGATCGCAAAATGATTTCCGAGTTAATTGTTGCAGTGATTGAAATAGGGCTGCTTAAAGGAGCTAGCAGAAGTAAAAAAGCTGCTTTTGCTGTCCTGTCAAGTATATCCAGGCGCCAGACTCCATCACGGAAAGACCTGGAAGACTTTGGAGAAGGTCTGCAGAAATTTTTAAGGCGCAGACATTAAAGTATTAGAATCAAAACTATCTTAAAAAACGTTCCACGACCAGAAATGTCCCAGAATAAAAATATCCTGGAACTTAAAACCTGTAAGGTTTACTTATTGCCTTGATAAAACTTGCAGGGCTTTCTCCGACATCCCAGTTTTCGGCATTTCCTATAAGATATGTGTGGTCAGAAATCTGTTGCAGTCCACCAGCATCATAATTTCCTATTATAAGGGAAAAAATCCGAGCTCTTCTTTCGACTTTTATCTCATTCCATTCCCGAATAAGGGGTTTTTCCGAGAGTTCGGAATAACCATCGGTAAGGAAAAGTAGATCAGCTCCCTCAAAAGCTTTTTCGTTTTTCATAGCCTTAAGACCTGAACGAAGTGCGGTATTAAAATCGGTGCCGCCTCCGAAAGTAAGTTTCAGGAACTCCAGGAACTCCTCACCCATACGCTTTTTGTTTGTAAGCTCAATTTCAACGGTCTGCCACTTAGAAGAGAAGAGAATCACTTTAACATCCCTGTTTTCTTTTAACATTCTTCTAGTAACAGCCAGAACTACGGCTTTTGCAAGAAGCTCCGGGCTTCCCCGCATTGACCCCGAGGTGTCTACAAGAGCGATTACAGGCCCTTTTCTCTTTTTTCCTGCAGCATCCGAGTTCCAGTTTTCCCCTTGTAGCTGGTAGGTCAGAAGTTTTCCTTCCAGCATATCAGCATAGAACTTACGCTTCAGGAGAGGATTTTTTAGCTTTACGGTTTCTGCTGGAAGTAATGTCTGAAGATCACCCGAGAAGGTAACCGAATGGACTTCACTTTTACTGTAAGGAGATAAATTCAGCTTTTTTGAACCGTACTCAAGTTCGATTCTTCCTACCAGCTCAAGAATTTCATGAATATCCGAGCTCTTATTAAGAAATGAAGCATATTTTTCAAGATTTCCAAGGTATTCTCTATGAAGGGCCTTCAAGGAATGATCCCAGGCTCTGTCCGGAAAGAGCAGTGAGAGAATACCCAGCATTTCAAGGTGGTCTTCAAGCACAGGGATAAGCTCTCCAATTTTTGCAGCTATGCTTTCTTCTATAACAGAATCAAGGGCTTCTCCTGCCTTCTCTGAAGACATGAAGTTCAGAGTTATTGAAGCAAGTTCTTCGGAACCCGCAATATTTCCAGTCTGCAGGTCTGGATTTTCCCAGGTCTCATGCTCGACATCTTGCAGGGAACTTTCCTGTTTGAGAGAGTTTTCTTGTTTGAGAGAGTTTTCTTGTTTGAGAGAGTTTTCTTGTTTGAGAGAGTTTTCCTGTGGAAGAGAGTTTTCCTGTGGAAGAAAATTTTCTTGTCTGAGAGAATTTTCCTGTTTGTTTTCTTGAGTTTCCTGTTGATAGGGTACATTCGGATTTTCCTGAAACCGGAAATTTTTCTCAATATCTTTTATTCTGTTTCTTTCCCATGTCGATTGAGTTTCATCGATCAGCTTCCTCAGAGCTTTAAGGCTTTTTTCGAGATTTCTTGCAAACTTTTTTGAAAATTTGGATTCCATCTTTCCGTAGTCATCCAGAAGTATAAAGAGTTCTTCAAGCAGGGCACGGAGTATAAAAATACCTGCCAGATTATTGGTTCCGGCAAGAGCTTTTATTTCAGCCCAGACCCCGAAGTCCCTTAAACCTAGAAAGATCGGATAAAAAGCTCCAAATTTACTCATAAACAACTTTTCATCTTTTATTTCGTACCCATTTTCTGAAAAAAGCTCATAAATAAGAACTTCTGCAATCTCTTCCCTGACTTGCCTTGGTATCTTTCGGGGAGTTGTCAGAACCTCCCTGAGCTCAAGATTCAATATTGTAGAAGGATTAAAGGCACGACTAAACGATAAAGATGAGCCTGATCCGGGAGTGTCATCAAAATCTTCCTTCCGCCTTTTTAATTCCTGCATATTTTTCCTTTTCCGGAAATTCCAAAGTTTTAAGTATTTTTGATGAACTTCAAGAATTTCTGACCTATTTTAAGAGTTTTTGATGAGCTTCAAGAATTTCTGATCTATTTTAAGTGTTTTTGATGAATTTTAAAAATTTCTGATGAACCTCAAGAATTATTAATCAAATTCAGAAATTTTTGAAAAGTTTAAAGAATTTTCTATTTGTAGTTATGTTTTTGCTTATTATATTAGAGACTCTATATTTAGAGAACTTTAGCCTATTTCAGAGGTTTTTCAGTTGTATTTTAGAAATTTTTAAGTTTCAGCTACTTCTCCTGCTTTTTCAATGGTTACATCAAATACCCTGGGTTTTTCGAGCAGGAGTCTTACATCGTTTAGATTACTTGCAACCTCGTAAACATCGGTATTTTTGGAACGATATTTCATCAGGATTTCCTGGCTATCCTGCCCTGAAACCCAGATATTTTCCCTCAGGGTTTTTTCAAGCGTTTTTTCTTCTTCCTGGATTTGCCTTCTGAAATAGTTCAGTCTCTCCTCCAGATTTTCATATTCCTTCTCATAGAGCTTCTTATCTCCATAGTCGAGGCTGATCTTGAATTCAAAACCATATTTTCTGCGGAATTGTTCGGCCAGGGATTCGAAGTTCAGAGAGCTATTGACATTGCTGTAATCGAGCCCGAAACTGTAGGTATGGGTTGGAAACTCAGTATGGTGTTTCAGCAGGTCAAGGGCATTGTCGAATGTGAGGCTCCTCTGCACTTTGGCACCTGAAAACCGTGAGCTTTTCAGGCTGCCTGTTGTCCTTCTCTCTTCTTCGTAGCACTTGTTACAGGCTACAAGATCCGGGAGGTCTTGCTGCAAACAACCGTAAATGGAATTTTTCAGGTCAAGGACATCCAGTTTCAGTTTGCCGGTATCCGTACCTCCTGAAACAACCCTGTCCAGAATAAGCTTCCTTATCGCTTCCTTCTGTTCCGGCACTTCCCAAAGCACATGCTGTAGCAGGACAGCAGTCATTCGGTCTACGCTTGTATGCCCGTTTACTACTGAGGCTACCCTGAGTATATTTACAATTTTCTTCCAGCGCCTATCCGAAACAAAAATATTTGAGTTCCTTAGTTCTCTCCGGAGGGCCTTTATAATTGCCCTGACCTCAGGATCAACAGGGAGGTCTCTTGATCTCTTCTGGATCTCCTTTATATCTTCTATGCTGAGTTTCGTTAAGGGTACGAAGTCTTCGGTGTTTTTGAAGATCAGGTCTTCAAGGTTCTCTTCGTGCTGGATATAATCCACCCTGTACCGGAACAAAAATCGGTCGTAAAGAGCTTCGAGACTTTCATCTTCTTCCGGCAGCTCGTTGGAAGCCCCAAAAACCGTAAAAAGAGGCACCTCAATAAGTTCCTTGCCGTTATGATATTTCCTCTCATTCAGTACAGTCAACATGCTGTTTAAGATGGAACTGTTTGCCTTGAAAATCTCGTCAAGCAGGGCTATATGGGCAGTTGGAAGGTAACCTTCTACCCGCCTGCTGAACTCGTCCCTCTCAAGCGCCTTAAGAGAAAGCGGTCCAAATACCTCTTCAGGTGTGGAAAAGCGGGTTAGAAGATAATGGAAAAAGTTTCCCCCCTCTATAGTTTCACAAATTTTGCTTGCAAGCAGGGTTTTTGCAGTTCCGGGTGGGCCAAGTAAAAGAACATGCTCACCGGAAAGGAGTGCAAGAAGAGACCCGTTGATTTCAGCGTCCCGTTCTTTAAAGTAGCCTGAAAACTCCTGTTTGATGTTGATAACCGTATTTTTTAAATCCAGCACTCTCATAAATTCCAAGACCTTTATAAATTTCTTTTTTCAGCATCCCGTCTTTTAGTATATGAGAAAGATACTACAATAGTGAACTGCAATAGCCGGTTAGATAATGTAAAAAATGGACTTCTATTTTTATGGGCCTTGCCTTAATTAATTTTTCTGAAAATTCTTATCCATACCACCGATATGACTGCTGGCTATGCTTCTTCTCAGTAATATACCTTTCTACATTCAGTGATATACCTCTCTACCTTATGCTGAAACCCGGAGTTTATCGAATTTCATGCCCTATTCTGACATCCACCTTGATAAGTTACTCCCGATTACTCCAATCCTCTAATCTGCCTTTACCATCCGAAGAGATTATGCATAAGGAAGATAATGACTAATGAGAATGATTCAAATTCACCTGGATGAGAATACTCCTGGTGACGAAAAATAGAAACTATATCCTGAAACGATCAATATCCAGATCAATTATATCCTGAAATTAGCCAGTATCCATAAATAGACTGAACTCCGGAGTCCTTGCATGAATGATTTCGAACGTGAAAAATACAGCCGGCAAATTCTTCTTTTTGGGGAAGAGGGACAGGAAAAGTTGAAGAACGCAAAAGTTCTGGTTGCCGGGGCAGGTGGGCTTGGAAGTCCGGTTTCTACCTATCTCGCAATAGCAGGAATCGGAAAAATAATTCTTGCAGATTTCGATTCAGTTGATCCCAGCAACCTAAACAGGCAGTTCCTTCACCATCAAAAGGATATCGGAAGGCTCAAGGTAGTGTCAGCAAAAGAAAAACTGCTTTCTATGAACCCGGATATTGAGGTTGAAACCATAGCAGAGATGCTTACCGAATCAAATCTCGAAGCCCTGGTTCCTGAATGTGACGTTATAGTTGATGCGCTTGATAACCTCGAAACGAGACATATGCTTAACAGGCTTGCCATAAAAAGAAGGATTCCTTTAATACATGGAGCAGTTACCGGCTATGATGGCCAGGTGACAACAATAGTGCCCGGAAAAACTCCCTGTTTTTACTGTATTTTCCCACGTATTTCCAAAAAAGAAATTTTTCCGGTTTTAGGGGCAACTCCAGGGATTATCGGCTCCATCCAGGCAAATGAAGTAATTAAATTCCTGACAGGACAGGGAAAACTTCTGGAAGGGCGTCTCCTGTTCTGGAACGGGCTTTCCGGAAGTTTCAGCGAAATTTCACTCTCAAAGCTAAATAATTGTCCTGTTTGCGGAACTCTTGAGACAATAAGTGAAAAAAAATGAGGGTTTTACCATTTTAAATCAGGATAAACCTTTATTTCAATTTCTTGCCGCCTATTGACCAATTTATATATATCTGTAGTAATAATATATAATAGGGTATCTTATTACAGGGGATCTTGTACGAGGGGACTTGATGAAAAAGAAGACCATGCCAGTTGATAAGAAAGTCAATGGTTTGGATGGGAACTCAAATTTATGGTCCTATGGATTTCAGGATCTGAATATTTTCTCACCTGCTTCAACTCCTGTTTCACTACCTACTTCACTTCCTGCGTCTATCCCGAATGCACCTTATTTTGACCTTCGAATCTATAGGGAACCCATGATAAAGTCATTGATCAAGATACAAAGTAAAGATATGTATCGGTTGCTTGGGAAAGTTCATTTTGATGGAAACTACTACAGAGTAAAGTGTGTAAGTTCAGGAGAGTGGGAGTACTGCTGGTATCTGGCTGTAAGGATTCAGTTTTTCGGAAAAATGCTGGGAATGGCTCTTTATCCCAAGCGTCTGGTATCACAGAAAGAAAAAAGGATTGTCTACAGATCTATGATCCTTGTTAATCCTTACCAGCTCTGGGATGAGGCTCTTGTGAAAAGATTCTGGAATTTACAGGAGAGAGTCGAATTCCTGATTGCCAGAATTCTTTTTCACGAGTGTATTCACGTTATGATTTCGCTTGGAAACATCCTGCCTTCAGGTTCCGGAAACACGGACATTTATCTTGAGTTCAAGAAGATGCTGGAAATCTCGGTTTCCAAGAAGCTTTCTCACGAACTTCATAATGTGCAGTTCCGTCTCTGGAATCTTGTACTATTCGGATCGTCTGGTTCCGAAAGTGAAAAAAAACTGCTTGAAAGAGTTCAGGAGATTTACGAATTCCTGATCAACGAAAAGTACGCTAATCAGAAAACTGGAAAAGCTTTCCATTCTTCTTCAAACAACATAAAAATTGCCAGAAAATATGCCTGGATGGCAGCTGTTAAAGCCGGAGGAGATAAGCAGGTTAGCAAAAGAATCTGGCAGGTAGAAGTCCGCAGGCTCAGAATAGTACTGAGAGAACTCTTTGATGGAATTGATACGGAATTAAGTAATATGGGCCTTGCAATGAACTAATGGTATAAGTGGATAACTCGAGGTAAATTAAATGAAAGAACTTGAATAATTACTGAAAAAAGTTAAATAATTATAGGACTGATAAGTTTTTAGGACTGATGAGTTTTCTGACCCTTTTTCTTTCCCGCTTTCATTCTATGATCGTTGTTTACTTTCCACTTCTTTCTTCCTGTAATTTTGTTACTTATTTTATCTCTATTGCTTTGTTTTTTGAGAGCTGAGCCTTATCTCCCCTGTTCCAGAACTTTTGCAATCTTTGCCATATCAGGAAGTTCATGCATAGGATATTCTTCGAAGAATATAACCTTCTGTTCCTCATCGATAATAATATTCGCTCTCTGAGAAACCCCTTCTTTTTCTCTGAATATCCCATATGCTCTGGCAACTTCCCCATGAGGCCAGAAGTCAGAAAGAAGCTTGATGTGCGTAATTCCAAGTTCTTTAGCCCAGGCTCTTTTTGAAGGTATGGGATCCACACTTATGCCAAAAGCTACGGTGTTCAGCCCTGTGAACATTTCGTGGTTTTCCTCAAGTGATTTCATCTGTTCTGCACACACGCTTGTCCAGGCAAGTGGATGGAATGATAAAAGAACTTTCTTGCCAGAGAAATCATAGAGATGTACCTCTTTCTGTTTCTGGTCTCTTAACCTGAAGTCCTGAATTTTATCCCCAATTTTAATTTCGCTCATGATATTTCCCCAATTCAATAAAATCGCCTATGTTTAATAAATTGTCTGTCTGCTGACCTGTTTAACACTGCTGACAGTTTAACACCTTTGACAGCGAGAAGTAAAAAATTGAAATGAAAAAAGGTTCAAAGCTAGTGTAAGATGTGAAAACAATATGAGGAATGGTTCATACTAAAAAAATTAAGAAAATAAAAGTAAAAGTAGTATAAATAAAACTAACTAAATAATCAATAGTTATCAAATGATAGCAAAAACTTTGTTTTTTTCCCTATATAAAGCACATAGTGAACTCGAAATCATGGTAAATTAAGTTTTTATTCTTATTTTACTTAGTTCTCCGAGTTTTTTCTCTTGAGAAGACTCTTGCATTTTTCAATTATATTCTTATTATCTGACATTGGTTTGTTATTATTCATTCTGTTACGTTTCATTTGATCATGTTCTTTACGAGATACCGGTTTAGAGGTTTTTTTGGACATTGTTAAACACCATTTAAATGTAACAAAATCAATCTTTCTAAGGTTATGTCCGTGAATTGTCAATCAATTATAAAAAATGAGTGGATTTGTTGTTTTTGAATAAACATCGAGGAATTTTTACATGTGATTTTTGATAACTGACAGACACTGTTGTTCTTGCCTATTCAAGAGTTGATTCAACAACCTGAAAATATTAGTGACCCTAACCTGTTCTTAAGATTGAAATGATATACCGTTTACTGTGCCACTTAAATATAAGAGTAACGAACGTTTCTAAGAAAATTCTTATTCCTTTTCCAGTACTGTAAATTTTATAATAAACTCGGTTTCGGATTCTCTTTTTAATTTAAGTTTGCTTCCTAGCTGGTATACAAAGATAACAATTAGCTAAAGGTCAAGAACGGCAGAATCGGTTAAGTTTGCAAAAAGTTCAGAACAAGCATGTAAATGTATGAATAATAAACAAAAGGCAAAATATCCAAGGGAAATGTAATATTATTAGAACCGTTCCAAATAATTGATCAATATATTTAGCTTCATCAAGACTAGGAGTAACTTAGATTCTTGACCTGCATTTTTTACTCATATTCAAAGCTTCAATCCATTTTGACATTTTATTTACTTGTAGAACAAAAACTGAAAGCTTAACATTGGAGCAATTGGACATTTTATGGACCTGTAATGCCGCACATTAAAGTAAAGTAAAGTAAAATAAAGTAAAATAAAATAAAGTAAAATAAAGTAAAATAAAATAAAGTAAAGTAAAATAAAGTAAAGTAAAATAAAGTAAAATAAAATAAAGTAAAATAAAGTAAAGTAAAAAAAATAAAAATTAAACGGTTAGTGAAATATAAACGAATAAATTATTTTATAGTTTACGTTAAATTAGGGTTTCTACAAGAAACTTCAATTATACTTGGTTTTTGTTATCGAGTTATTTCCACCTGCAGTTACAGTTCTTTTTTGTTACCACCACATAACTTGTTCTTGTTACTGTGTCACTACCTTCATCGTTTGTTACTGTAAGTTTAACAGTATAACTCCCTGCTTTGGAATACTCATGCTTTGGGTTCTGCTTGGTTGAGGTTGTTCCGTCTCCAAAATCCCATTTCCATTTAGTCGGCTCTCCTGTGCTAGTATCAGTAAACTTCACACAAAGAGGACCAGAGCCTTTGGTGACATCGCTGGTAAACTGTGCAACAAGAACGTTTGTATCCTCATAAATATATTGAATGTTATCCTCATCAATATACTGAACACTGTCCTCATCAACATACTCAACATTATCCTCATCAGTATTAGAGGAGACAGCAGCCGGCTTTGTAACCACTATATAACTTGTTCTTGCTACTGTGTCACTACCTTCATCGTTTGTTACTGTAAGTTTAACAGTATAACTTCCTGCTTCGGAATACTCATGTTTTGGATTCTGCTTGGTTGAAGTTGTTCCGTCTCCAAAATCCCATTTCCATTTAGTCGGCTCTCCTGTGCTAGTATCAGTAAACTTCACACAAAGAGGACTAGAGCCTTTGGTAACAGCGCTGGTAAATTGTGCAACAAGAACGTTTGTATCCTCATCAGTATTCTGAACGTCTGTATCCTCTTCATCAAGAGTATTCTCGTCATTAGTGTTCTGAACGTCTGTATCCTCTTCATCAACAGTATTCTCGTCATTAGTGTTCTGAACGTCTGTATCCTCTTCATCAACAGTGTTCTCTTCATCAGTGTTCTGAGCGTTTGTAGAACTCAGGGCAAGATCCAGAACATTTTCTAATTCTTGCTTTTCCGTGAGTCCAATGATTCTTGCAGTGGATCTATCATTAGTGACTTTTCCATTTTCCTGCATGTAAGAGTATTTACTGTTCATAACAATTACAGTGGAGTCAGGAATAACATCTCCGGCTCCAAAATAACTTGCAAGTTCAGGGCTCTTATCTATATCTACGGACATAATTGTTGCTTTTCCCTTGTATTCTGTTGCAAGTGCCTGTAAAATAGGCTTCATTTCATTGCAGGATTCGCACCAATCAGCACCAAATTTTAATAAGACCGGGCCTTTTTCAAGAGCAGCGTTTATCTGCCCTAGTTGAGTCACTTCTACAACAGATCCCGTAGTTGCCTGAGAATTAGTGGAGCTTTTTTGTAATTCAGTATAGGTAATAACATTACCTGTTGCTGCACTTGCTGTTGTAATTGTTAATGTTGCTACAAAAAAGACTGCAAGAGAAACTATCAGTAATTTTTTTACTTTATTAAACTGCTGTTTTAACATTTATTCACTCCTTTTTAAGGTTAATAAAAACTTTTGAGAGTTTAGGTAAGTAATGTTTATAACATATCAGCATTTGTCATGCTGATGTCTATTAATCTATACTCTTGTTATATAAATATCGTTTTTAGATAAATAATAAGTTCTTTTTTATTTTTATATCAGTTTCTGGACTTCATCATCCAATATTAGTTTATATAGCGCATAAAATATTTTTTATTGTACAAAGCTTCCTATATAATGTATTAGCTAAAACAATATTCAGAGAGACTCATTTTGATAATTATCCTTTACTTCAAATTTCAAAATATGATAATGTAAAATAGGATGTAATTTATAATATTTTACATACAATCTTAAAAAATATAACATTTAGACCCATGTATTTCCCACCATTGTAATGATAAGACACCTTCCAAAATGACAGTTTGCACTAAATAGGTAAAAAGAATTTCCAGAAAAAAATTTTTAATGTAGGTTTAGTTAACCCACGTGACAGCTAAACTGAACTTAAAAAAACTAAGCTAACCCAAATGATTCTAAAACAACAGTTAAGTTATAAAAATAAAAATCATTTCTGAAAATGAAATTTGTTTATGAAACCCATTATATACAGCACAATCTTTGAAAAATAGATTTCTGGTTATCACTGGAAACAAGATAATCTACAATTGAGTCTCTCAAGAAATTAGAAACAATCCTATACGCACAACGATAGGAAATAAGAATTGGAGTGATCTTGCCTAAACGTATCTGTTGCAAGAATAACCAAAAAGTGAGCTTTGAACTTCAAAAACGAGAAGCCTCGTGCGTGATTTGAACACGCGACCTAGTGATTACAAGTCACTCGCTCTACCGGGCTGAGCCAACGAGGCAATTGGAAAATACTGCGACTTACCTAAATACAATACTCACAGATAAACTTTATGGCCGGATTCTCCATTCGAAAACCATCTGTCTTTATTTACCTGTAGTCAGTTCTCATTTTTGTCAAGTGCCAGAGGTTACAGTACAAAAATTTTATGAAAATCTTTTGTCTGGATCCAGCTTAAAACATTATGTTTTGGGTAACTGATGTTCCTTAAAGTAGATTCTGAAGTTAGCAGCATTGAAAAATGACCCTATAGTCATAGAGTGAATTGATATAACAAATCCTAAAAACAACCTAATACTTACATAAGAGAACTGGAGATTTACACTAAATATACAGCAAGTTTCCAGAGGAATTGATTGCAGAAGCAGAGAAATAACTATTACTTTTTTAAGTTGTAACCATTGCGAAGAGACAATGCATAAATGTAATGTACATCTTGTTACAGTGAAAAAAAGTTATATATGTAAATGTAAGAGTACACTTGCAAAAATTTTTGCAATGGATGATAAATAAATATAAGGAGAAATCGTAATGAGTGCAACTTTAGTAAGTCCAGTTTCGGACAATCAAATGTCGGAAAAATCACTTTCGATGGATGTCCTCGTGCATTTGCAGGATATAGGAGATTTAGTGTTCTCCGAAGATGATTTTGCAGGTACGCGTGGTCAATCTCGACGCTTAGAAGGATTCCAACTTTCTTTCAATCCTCCACAGGATGGCCTGAGCATGCAATACATGGCACACCTGGAAAACATTGGAGATGTGCAATGGGTAACAGAAGGAAATTTTGTCGGCACACGCGGCCAGAGTAGGCGACTCGAAGGTTTTGCTATTAAATTAACCGGTAAACTTGCCTCTCAATTCACTGTACAATATATGGCTCACCTTCAGGGCATAGGAGATTCCGGCTGGTTTAGTGATGGGGAGTTTTGTGGTACACGCGGTCAGAGTAGACGTGTTGAAGGAATCCGTGTTAGAGTACTTAGAAAATAATTAATTTATCGTAAAATAAAATGAATTATTTTTTTCCATGCATAGTTTTTGTCATGAAAACTATGCATTTACAATATTATCTTGAAATTACTTGTTTGTTTGAGAAAAACAGAAAGTCTTGGGTTTAGTTTTCTCATAAACTACCCACAAATGTAGCTGAAAAGATAGATGGAATGTTGAATCCTCATCCTTATTTAGAGCTCTTGTTTATCTTTTTTACTTTCTTTTGTACAAAAACACAGCAAGCATTCGGTTAATTCCTATAAAAGTATTAAAACAGGCGTTTTTACCTCCATTGCCAGCAATTTTTGAGTTTTTTGTGTCTGTTCAGGTGTGAGCTAAACTTATGGTTATCGAAGAGAAATATAGTCTTTTTAAAAATCTAAAATCATATAACAGTTTTCAAAGATAATTAAATAATCTCTTGAATGACTGTAAACAAAAATACACTTATGTACTTAACAGCAACGTTTTCATTTGCCAAGTTGACAAAATTCATAAAAAGGATCAATACTCGTTTAAAAAAATCGATCAAAGAGATTATTGAGAGTAGCTAAAGGAGCACAGGAAAGAAAAAGACTTCATGAGATATGAAAATAGGAAATTTATGAGGCTTAATCATGGATAGAAGACAACGTTTTGAAAAATACGACTGGTTAATCTCAAAAACTCAAAGCATACTTAAACACTATAGTTGTCCTGAATCATGTAATGCGAGTTGCTGCAAACATCATATTGTTGATTTTCACAGAAAAGAATATGAAAAAATCTTAAAAAACGTAGATAGAAAAAGTGCAGGCATTTTAAAGTCGAATGCGGTAAAATCAGAATTGGAAGGATGTTATAAAGCAATAAATGCCGTCGATCAATGCCCATTATTGATAAACTCAAAATGCAGAATATACGATAATAGGCCGGAAGCGTGTAGAACTTTTCCTTTTGTAATTTTTCAGGATTCGGATGTAGGATTTGGTTTAACATTGTTACTATGTCCGATGTCTGTTAACATAATTCATGACTATGCACAATGGTATAAACCAGTAAACTCAACAATGTATAGTCAATTAAATTCTATGTATGAACAGTATAAAAACATAGACAAAAATAATGATTTTTGTATTCAAATAAAAGAACAGAATTTAGATTCATTCATAGAATTCTTGAAAGAAAGTAACCATTAATTATTCTTTTTTATACAGTCCTTGTTGCATAATCCTTATTATGTAATCTTTTTGCGCAATTCATTTTACGTAACCCTTTTTGCGCAATCCGTTTTGTATAGTGTTCATAGAAGAAAGGCAAGTATTATTTTACAGTAGTGTATTTGTTTTAATTGCTATATCCCAAAAGTTTAATGCAAGAGTGAAATTCGAACGCACGAACTTCTAACCAATATATATTATTAACCGAAGGGATAATATACCGCTTAAGATGTGGCAGGAAATTGCAAAATACGGGCGTAAACTGGTTGAACACGGGCTTGTCGAATCCAACTTCGGAAATATCAGCCTCAGGGCTGGCGACAGGATGCTTATTACCCGGACAGGTGCCGCACTTGACGAAATTACAGAGAATAACGTTGTTGAAGTTGATGTTTGGAGCACTTCTTCCCTGGATATAATCGCATCTTCCGAAGCCGTTGCACATAGAGAGATTTACAGGCAAACCTCAGCGCTTGCAATTATTCATGCTCATGCTCCGTATGCAGTTGTTGAGTCTCTGCTTGCAGGCTCTGAAGGAAGAATTTCACCGGTAGATAGTGAAGGGCAGTACTTCTTAGGAGAGATTCCTGTCGTCGGAGGAGGAATAGGCAGCCGTGAGCTTGCAGGAAATCTAGCAAATGCACTCTCAAAGTATAGAGGTGCTATAGTTTACAGTCACGGGACTTTTGCAATTGGAAAAACACTTGGAGATGCCTATATAGTGACCACGCAGCTTGAACATTCCTGCAAAGTTAAGTACCTGTACGAGTGTGCGAAAGCAGAAAAAGGAAATAAGTAAACTTATCTGTTGAGTAAGTGGATAACCATACAGCTTAAGTATAAATATAAATAAGCAGGTAAACACAGAAACGAATAAATAAGCAAATCCAACCGAATACCGAGTAAGATAAGACGCCTGTTTTTGGGGCGGCTTTCTGTTACGGGTATGACCTAAAGAAAAAACTCGAGTACCATGACATTTAACACCCTGAGACCTTTTGCCTCAAAAATTATCGACCCACTAGCAGAGTATTTTGTTAGATATGAGGTCTCACCCAACACGGTTTCCATAGCTTCCCTTATCTGTGCATTTTTTGCAGGACTATGTTTTTATTACTCACCTGCATCCAGGGAATTTATCCTGCTGGCAGGCATCCTGGTAGTACTTAACTCAATCTTTGACGCCCTTGATGGAGTAATTGCACGGAAGTCAAATAGGGCAACCCCAAGAGGTGACTTTCTAGACCATGTTATTGATCGTTACTCGGATATTTTTATAATATGCGGTATATTTTTTGCAGGTTATGTTTCCTGGCAGTTAGGAGTTACGGCAATTGTAGGTGTGCTGCTTACAAGCTATCTCGGGACCCAGGCTCAAGCGCTCAGCCTTGGAAGATATTATGGAGGAATTATGGGCAGAGCTGACCGGCTTGTAGTTATAATTCTCGCAGCCTTCGGCGACTTTGCCTTTTCAGTGTCAATTGCGGGTTTTTCAATTCTTGGCTGGGCTGTCATTTTGATCGCTGTAACCAGCCATATAACAGCAGTCCAGAGAATCTATTATATATGGGAAAAACTGCAATAACAACATCCTTTTTTAATAGTTTTGTAAATTTAATTTGTTTCAATTATAATTTTGATTCAATTATAATTTTGTTTCAGTTCATTATTTCAGTTCATTATTTCAGTTCATTATTTCAGTTCATTATTTCAGTTCATTATTTTAGTTCATTATTTCAGTTCATTATTTCAAGTAACAGAGACCTTCCTCAGGCCTGAACATAGATTCATGTGGTAAATAAGTTAATGTAACAAAAATACAATTATCTGGCTATGTCATCTCAAGGAAAACTGTATGAGTATCTGGATCACACTGCAGATATCAAGTTTCAGGCTTACGGAAAAACTAGGGAAGAAGTGTTTGAAAATGCGGCTCTGGCTATGTTCAATGTTATAATTGATACCGAAAAAATCTCCGGAGACACAGTAAGAGAAATTTTCCTCAAGTCACCGGACCTGGAATCCCTGCTTGTGGACTGGCTTTCTGAACTTCTATATCTCTTTGAGGTTGATGAAATCGTTTTTAAGGAGTTTCGGATTGAGAAGATCAGGGAAGAAAAGGGTGAATACTCAATAACAGCTCAGGTACTGGGTAAGAAGTATTATCTCGAAAACCTCCCTTTTGAAACTGAAATTAAGGCTGTCACCTATAACCAGTTAGAAATAACGAAAGATGCTAACGGCTGGAAGGCTCAGGTTGTTATTGATATTTAAGGAAGCAGAAGTTTCTTTCTGTTCTCTGATACGGCTATTTTTCTCTAACTATTTGTACCATGCATATCTTCATGTATAGGAATTATTATCCTATTCTGCACTAAATATCTCAAGTATTATAAATATCTAAAATATATCTTAGTTTATCTAGTCCTGAACTGATTCAATCATATTAGATCAACTTGATTATAAGGAATTGATTTTAATCAGGCGTTTCCAAAATTTATTGTGGCTTAATCATTATGGCTTTAATCTAGCCTAACACAATGCATTTGATCGTATTTCCAAAGTAATTTGCATAACTCTAGGGAAACAGAAGGTAAATTAGTAGCTCCAGAATTACATCTAAAGTAAAAGGAGCAGGGAGCATAAATTATGGTAGAAAGTGAAGATACAACTATCGAAGAACTAAGCACGGAAAATACACAGGAGGATGTAAAGGGTATGGTCAGGAAGCTTTCCGAGAACGAATGGGAGATTCCTGTCGGGCACATCCCGAACATGCGAGTTCCGGGCCGTCTGTTTGTATCCGAAAGTTTACTTGAAGGCATTGACCCAGGGACTATTGACCAGATTGCAAATGTAGCAACCCTCCCTGGCATTCAGAAGTACTCTATGGCAATGCCTGATGCTCATCTTGGCTATGGCTTTGCTATAGGAGGAGTTGCCGCTTTTGATGTAGAAGAAGGAATTATTAGCCCTGGTGGGGTTGGTTTTGATATCAACTGCGGAGTAAGGCTTATTCGCACTAACCTTCAGAAAGAAGAGGTAGTTCCGAATATAAAGAGATTAACTGACGAACTTTTTAGTAATGTACCTGCCGGTGTTGGTTCCAAAAGCCGACTCCGAGCATCGGACAAGGAACTGGACAGTGTTTTTCTTGAGGGAGCAAAATGGGCTGTAGAAGCCGGGTATGGCGTAGAGGCCGACTTTGAGCACTGTGAGGCAAACGGATATATGGAAGGAGCTGACCCTTCCCAGGTAAGCACAAAAGCCAGAAATAGAGGAAAACCTCAGTTAGGAACTCTTGGAAGTGGCAACCATTTTCTTGAGGTTCAGTATGTTGATAAGATCTATGATCAGGAAATAGCATCAACCTTTGGGCTTCAAGAAGGTCAGGTTACGGTAATGGTTCACTGCGGGTCAAGAGGTGCAGGACACCAGATCTGTACTGACCATCTGAAGGAACTCTCTCAGGCCGTAAAGAACTATAAAATTGAGATTCCGGACAAACAACTTGCCTGTGCCCCTGCCCAGTCAAAGGAAGCCCAGAACTATTTTAAAGCCATGCTCTGTGCTGCAAATTATGCATGGGCAAACCGTCAGATAATAACTCACTGGACAAGAGAATCGTTTGAAAAAGTATTTGGAAGAGATGCTGACGACATGGGCATGGATCTGCTTTATGACGTTGCTCACAACGTAGCAAAACTTGAAAAACATATCGTGGACGGCAGGAAAAAAGAGGTATACGTGCACAGGAAAGGAGCAACAAGAGCCTTTCCTCCAGGGCATCCTGAAGTCCCGGCAGTGTATAGGGATGTAGGTCAACCAGTGCTGATTCCTGGAAGCATGGGAACTCCTTCATTTATATTGTGCGGTTCAGAAGAATCAATGAATGTTTCTTTTGGTAGTGCCTGTCATGGGGCTGGCAGGATCATGAGCAGAGCACATGCAAAGAAAGAATTCCACGGACAGAGCATAAAAGAAAACCTTGAAGCTCGGGGCATTACAGTAAGAGCTACCCATCCTTCAGTCATTGCAGAGGAAGCTCCGGGTGTATACAAGTCCAGCAGCGAAGTGGTAAATGTCGTACACGAACTCGGCATTGCTCGTAAGGTCGCAAAAGTTCTTCCTCTAGGGGTTACAAAAGGCTAACTAAAGATAAAAACGGCCGAGTTTAGACAAACGTAGAAATTATAGACTCAGGCACTGAATGAAGCTTCTACGGGAACTTAAGATCTATGGGAACCTAAGATCTATGGGCTAAAGTTTTAGCCCTCAATTTTTAACCTTTAATTTTAAAAAAAATCTTTAAAATTTTAGCTGTCTTCTGGTTCTGGTCAGTAAATCTGTGAACTCAATAGATCTGTGAACTCAAATAGATCTGTGAACTCAAATAGATCTGTGAATTTCTTTAGGTTGTAGGGTCAGGTTATTTGGATTCTTCCGTTGACTCCATCAAATATAAAT
>Ga0074193_1001137_pt1 | contig 35596 bp, 28 predicted proteins | sample EPASupsiteHSE605_FD_64523 | JGI IMG/M metagenome (GOLD analysis project Ga0074193, IMG submission 64523) | Bioremediated contaminated groundwater from EPA Superfund site, New Mexico - Sample HSE6-05 | ecosystem: Environmental > Aquatic > Deep subsurface > Groundwater > Contaminated ... | reverse complement strand
AGCTCGGGGCTGAGCGAGCGCAGGTTGAGCAGGGCCACCGTCAGTTCGATCAGGTAGCCAAGGAGGAGAATGCTCAGTATGAAAAGGAGATATCCGTTCATCGTCGTCAGGGGTCCATGAGGGGTGCGCTGGGCGTGTTTGGGGAGGTGCGATGCACATACAGGAGATTGGCGACCGGTGCAAGGCAATAATGACGCCTGGGCGGTATCGGACTGTTTTTTGCCGGTTTATGGACGATTCTCGCCCCGGCGGAGCGCCGCGTTGACAGGAGCCAAGGGGTGCCGTATAGAGGAAGAAAGACCCGCATCCGGAGGGAGGACGATATGGAAACGAACAAGGAAAAACCGGGCTTGTCCGGGGCCAAGGTGGCCGGCATGGTCGTGGCCGCCATGCTGCTCACCATGGCGGCTACCCTGCTGATCGTCAAGAGCTGGCTCTTTCCCAGCCCGTTCGAACCGGTGGTCCTCAGCAAGGCGGAAGAGCAGCAGTTGGAACGCAAGCTGGAGCGGTTCGAGCGGTTCGAGCGGATCGGCGGCCGGGCGCCGCGTGCTCAGGTGGAACGGCCACGGGAGATGCCCACCGAGGCGGACCTCAAGCCCGAGCCCTACAGCGAGGAGGGCGCCTCCCGCGAAATCCGCCTGAGCGAACGGGAGATCAACGCCATGATCGCCCAGAACACCGACCTGGCCACCCGGCTGGTGGTCGATTTCGCCAGCGACCTGGTCAGTGTCAAGCTGCTGATCCCATTGGACCAGGATTTCCCCATCATGGGCGGCAAGATCCTCAAGGTCAGGGCCGGGGCCGAGCTGGCCTTTCGCAACAGCCGGCCGGTGGTCATCCTGCGCGGCGTCTCGGTGATGGGCGTGCCCCTGCCCAACGCCTGGCTCGGCGGCCTCAAGAACATCGACCTCATCCAGGAGTTCGGGGCCGACCCCGGTTTCTGGAAGGGGTTTGCCGACGGCGTCGCCGCCATCGAGGTCCGCGATTCCAGCCTGCGCATCGTCCTGAAGGAGTAGAGCGTTTTTTGATCCCGCCCGTCGTCCCGATGCTCCGGCCGACGAGCGGAAGCTGACCGCTCTGCCAAGGCCAAGAAAGGCGGTCTTTCGCAAGTTCGGTGCAACGGTGGCCTCGTCCGTGAGTAATACTTCTTCTTGGTCGCTTGTTTTGTCCTCGAAGCGTGCTAAAATAAAAAAACGAAATTTTGTGGGCACATCCTTCCTCCTCCCTGATCCAAAGCGGGAAAAAAACCGCTTCGGGCGATCAAAGGAGCAGCCGCACGATGCAATACTGTCGAGATTTTCCGGCCATTTTTCCATTGCAACACCCGGGGGCGCCAAGGCAAGGGAGCCATCTCTGTTGAAGAAACGTAATTTTTCCACAGGATTAATGGATGGGTTATGGATCATTCTTCTCTCGCCGGTTCTGCTGACGTGACTCCGCATGCCAAGCGCATTGCCGAGCTGGAAGCGCAAGTAACCCAGTTCCAGGCCGAGTGCGCCCACCTGAAGCGGCTTTTTGAACAGGCGCCCTTGGCCTACCAATCACTCGACAGCGATGGTTGCTTCCTCGAGATGAACCAGGCGTGGCTTGAGACCCTCGGTTATACCCGGGACGAGGTCATTGGCAGGAATTTTGCCGAATTTCTTCATCCCGACTGGCAGAACCGCTTCAAGGAAAATTTCCCGAAGTTCAAGGCGGCGGGAGAGATCCTCGATATAGAATTCAAGCTGGCCAAAAAGGATGGGACATTCATCCTGGCGTCCTTTCAGGGCAAAATCGGCAAGACCCCGGAAGGCCGGTTTCTGCAAACGCATTGCATTTTTCAGGACATCACCACGCGTAAGCGCAATGAAGAAACCCTGCGGGAAAGCGAGGAGCGGTTCAGGGCGCTTTATAACGCATCGTTCGGTGGCATCTGCATCCACGACCAGGGCATCATTCTGGACTGTAACCAGGGGCTCGCGGAACAAACGGGTTACCGCCTCGACGAGCTCATCGGCATGGACGGGCTTGATCTCATTGCCCCCGAAGACCGCGATCTGGTCAGGAACAATATCCGTCGCGGCTTCGACCAATCCTATCAGGCTGTGGGTTTACGGAAAGACGGCACCCGGTATCCGGTCAGCATTCGCGGCAAGAATATCCCCTACAAGGGACGGACCGTGCGGGTTACCGAGTTCCGGGACATCACGGAATACAAACGGCTGGAAGAAACGCTTGCCAAGCGCCTGGTCGCGCTCACCTGCCCGCTCACCGCAACCAATGGCGTCACTTTTGAGGATCTGTTCGATCCGGTATTGATCCAGCGGATCCAGGACGAGTTCGCCGCGGCCACCGGCGTGGCGTCCATCATCACCCATCCCGATGGCACCCCGATCACCGCGCCCAGCAACTTTACCCACCTGTGCCGCGATATCATCCGCGCCACCGAAAAAGGGTGTTCGAATTGCTTCAAGTCCGATGCCGTCATGGGGCGCTATCATCCCGACGGACCTATCGTGCAGCCGTGCCTCAGCGGGGGGTTGTGGGATGCCGGCGCCAGCATCACCGTCGGCGGCCATCATGTCGCCAATTGGCTGATTGGCCAGGTCAGGAACGAAACCCAGAACGAGGAAGCCATGCGCAATTATGCGCGGGCAATCGAGGCGGACGAGACGGCGTTCATGGAAGCGTTTCACCAGGTGCCCTCCATGTCGCGCGAGCAGTTTGGCCATGTCGCCCAGTCACTCTTCACGCTGGCCAATCAGTTGTCCAACGCCGCCTATCAAAATATCCAGCAAGCGCGTGCCATTACCGAACGCAAACAGGCGGAGGACGCGCTCCGGGAAAGCGAGGAGCGGTTTCGTCTGGCCATGGAGGCCACGAAGGATGGCTTGTGGGATTGGGATATTCCCTCCGGCCGGGTGTACTTCAGCCCCGGCTACTGGTCGATGCTGGGGTATGATGCCGCATCGCAACCGCCATCGGCCGAGGCATGGATCGACATGATCCACCCCGACGACCGGGACGCGGTCTTGGCGGCGAACAACGATTGCATTGCCAATCGATGCGAAACCTTTGTCGTCGAGTATCGCATGCGCACCAGGGACGGAGAGTGGAAGTGGATCCAGGGGAGGGGCAAGGCTGTGGCCCGTGATGCGGCGGGACGGGCGCAGCGGATGATTGGCACGCACATCGATATAACGGAGCGCAAGCACACCGAAGAGGAGCGGGAAAAGCTCAAAGGACAGTTGCTGCACTCCCAAAAGATGGAATCGGTGGCGCGTCTCGCCGGAGGGGTGGCGCATGATTTCAACAACATGCTCACCGTCATCCAGGGGCATGCCGACTTGGCCATGATGCACCTGCAACCGGATGACCCCTCGTTTCGCCGTTTCAGCACCATCCGGGACATTGCCCAGCGGTCGGCTGAATTGACCCAGCAGTTGCTCGCCTTTGCGCGCAAACAGGTGATCGCCCCCATCGTTCTCGATCTCAATGAAACTGTCAAAAGCATGCTCAACATGTTGCGGCGGCTTATCGGCGAGGACGTGGAGCTCGCCTGGGTCCCCGGCAAGGGACTGTGGACCGTCAAGGCGGATCCAACCCAAATCGACCAAATCCTCGCCAACCTCTGCGTCAATGCCCGTGATGCCATTGCCGGTGTCGGTCGAATCGTTGTGGCGACCGAGAACTGTTCGCTCGACAAGGAATACTGCGCCGCCCACTCCGGATTCGTGCCCGGCGACTATGTACGGATCGCGGTGAGCGACAGCGGCTGCGGCATGGACAAACAGATGCTGGACCAAATATTTGAGCCCTTCTTCACGACCAAAGGGCTCGGCAAAGGCACCGGCCTCGGGTTGGCCACCGTGTACGGTGCCGTGAGGCAGAACGAAGGCTTCATCAATGTGTACAGCGAGCCGGGGCAAGGCTCGGTGTTTGCCATCTATCTTCCCCGATACGAAGGAAACGCCACGCAGGAGCGGGTGGCCGACGAGGCGGAGCTGGCTGTCGGCGGCGGCGAGACCATCGTGCTGGTCGAGGACGATCCCGCCATCCTCGACACTGTAGCGTCGATGTTGCAGTTGCTGGGCTATACCGTCCTTTCAGCGGTGACTCCGCACGAAGCCATCCGGTTGGTGCATCAGCACCCCGGCAAGATCGATTTATTGTTGACCGATGTGATTATGCCCGAGATGAACGGCCGCGACCTGGCGGATCGGCTGCTTGTTCATCAGCCTTGGTTGAAGTGCCTCTTCATGTCGGGCTACACTGCCGATATCATCACGCACCATGGCATGTTGAATGGCAAAACCCATTTCTTGCAGAAGCCCTTTTCCCACACCGTCCTGGCGGCCAAGGTGCGACAGGCGCTGGAGCGTTAGCGAACTGGGACCGTTCATGGGGAAGGCGATCGTTACGTTGCGGTTCTTGTCGTCGTGCCTTACCGCGGCTGCGGCCGTTGGAGAAAACACATTGAGCTCATCCCCCCATATCCCGGAGGCAACCATGAAAACAGTGAATATCGATCAGGATGAATGCATTGGCTGCGAAACCTGCGTTGAATTGTGTCCAGAGGTCTTTGCGTTCAATGCCGCAATCAACAAGGCCTATGTCATCACCCCCCAAGGGGGCGACCAGGCCTGCATCGAGGAGGCGATCGCCTCCTGCCCGGTGAGTTGCATCACCAATGACGAAACGTGACCGGCTGGCCGAGCGGCAGGTGAGAGTCAGCAATGGCCGGCCATCGTTTTGTTCCAGCTTCCCGTTTCCCTCGGTTGTTCTCCCCGCCCAGGAGGTGATCAGATGTGTGCATCGGAACCTTGTACAATGAACGTGGTGCTCGGTGGCGAGGCCGGTCAGGGCTTACAGACCATCGGTCTGGTGCTGGCGCGGACCTTTCTTGCCGGCGGGCTGCATGTCATGGTGGTCAACGAGTTCATGTCGCGGATCCGCGGCGGCAGCAACTCGGTGCTCCTGCGGGCCGCCACCGGTCCGGTGCGGGCCTTTACCGACCGGATCGACTGCTGCGTGCTCTTTGATCAGGAGGCCCTGCCCCGCCTGCGCGGGCGCTACGCCGACGCCACGGTGCTGATCGGCGATCCGACCATCTTCGGGGAGATGGCCGGCATGCTGCCACTACCGCTGCACGAGTTGAGCGATCAGGTGGGCGGCGCCCTCTATGCCAACAGTATTGTCTGCGGCTTTCTCACCCGGCTGCTGGGCTGGGAGCTGGGCCCGCTGGAGATGGCCTTGCGCCGCACCTTCAGCGGTGACGGCCCCCTGGGCCAGAACCTGGCCGCGGCCCGGCTCGGCTGGGAATACGGGGCCGAGCACCACGGCCGCTTCCCCCTGCCCACGGCTCCGGCCCAGCCCGGGCGGCTGCTCCTCGACGGCTCCCAGTCCGTGGCCCTGGGCGCCCTGGCCGGCGGCTGCACCTTCATCAGTTCCTACCCCATGTCGCCCTCCACCGGGGTGCTGCTGCATCTGGCCAAGCAGGCCCGGGAGCACGGGGTGGTGGTCGAGCAGGCCGAGGACGAGATCAGCGCCATCAACATGGGCTTGGGCGCCTGGTACGCCGGGGCTCGGGCCCTGGTCAGCACCTCCGGCGGCGGGTTCGACCTGATGGCCGAGGGGTTGAGCCTGTGCGGGGCCATCGAGTCGCCGCTGGTCATCCACCTGGCACAGCGCCCCGGTCCGGGGACCGGCCTGCCCACCCGCACCGAACAGGGCGACCTGGAAGTCGCCCGCTACTCCGGCCACGGCGAGTTTCCCCGCGCCATCCTCGCCCCCGGCTCGCCCGAGGAGGCCTTTGCCTGCGCGGCCCATGCCTTCACCATGGCCGACGCCAGCCAATCGCCGGTCATCCTCCTCACCGACCAGTACCTGCTCGATTCGCTCTGCGACCTCGATCCCTTCCCCCTGCCGGCCACGGCGCCGGCACCGGCCATTGTCGCCACCACCGCCGGCTACCAGCGCTACGCCCCCGGCCCGGACGGGGTCTCGCCGCGCGGCATTCCGGGGCTGGGCGCGGGGCTGGTCTGCGTCGACAGCGACGAGCACGATGCCGACGGCCGGATCACCGAGGATTTTGCCGTCCGCATTGCCATGGTCGACAAACGGCTGGCCAAGTTGCGCCTGTTGCGGGAGGACCTGGCCCTGCCACCCCGCCTCCATGGTCCCGCCGACTATCGCCGGCTGATTGTCGGCTGGGGTTCGACCGCGCCGGCGATTGTCGAGGCCCTGAGCCGGGTGCCGCTGGAGCGGACAGCCTTTCTCCACTGCGTCCAGGTCTATCCGCTGCCTGCCGCCGTGGAGGAACATCTGCGCCGGGCCGAGCGGATCATCGTCATCGAGAGCAACGCCACCGGCCAGTTTGCCCGGCTGTTGCGGGGCGAAACCGGTTGCGTCGTTGCCGCTGAGTGGCTCAAGTATAACGGGCTGGCCTTCAGTGTCGACGAGATCGCCGCGTTGCTGCGCGAGGAGGAGAAACGATGAGCGTCCATTCCTGGAACCGTCGCGGCTGCGACATCGCCTGGTGCCCCGGCTGCGGTAACTACGGCATCCTCAAGCTGGTCGGCGAGACCCTGACCGAGATGCAGCTCGATCCGCAGCAGACCGTGCTGGTCTCGGGGATCGGCCAGGCGGCGAAACTACCCCAGTACCTGAACGCCCACTACTTCAACGGCCTGCACGGCCGTGCCCTGCCGCCGGCCACGGCGATCAAGGCCAGCAATCCCGGCCTGATCGTGATCGCCGAAAGCGGCGACGGCGACATGTACGGGGAAGGGGGCAACCACTTCCTCCACTGCATTCGCCGCAACCCCGACCTCACCAACATCGTCCACAACAACATGGTCTACGGCCTGACCAAGGGGCAGGCCTCGCCGACCAGCCAGCGCGGTTTCGTCACGCCCTTGCAGGTGGGCGGCGTGATCCTGGAGCCGTTCAACCCCCTGGCCGTGGCCCTCGCCCTCGACGCCTCCTTCGTGGCCCGGGCCTATGTCGGCAATCCCGACCAGACCCGCGCCATCCTCAGGGCCGCGATCGAACACCGCGGCTACGCCCTGGTCGATCTCCTGCAACCGTGCGTCACCTTCAACAAGCGCAACACCTATCAGTGGTTCGCGGCCCATACCGCCCCCCTGCCGGACGACCACGACCCCACCGACCGGGTCCAGGCCTTTGCCCGCGCCTGCGAGGAGGAGCCGCTCTCGCTCGGGATCTTCTATCGCCAGGAAAAACCCGTCTTCGAGGCGCAGCTCGCCGCCTATGCCGACGATGCACGGCCGCTGTATGAACGGCGGGTCGATCTCGACAAGCTGGCAGAGACGATGCGGGCGATGGGGTGAAATGACGCAAGAACAGGGCGCCACGCTCTCCCGCGCACGATGATTGCGGAGATTGAAGCGGCTTTTTGATCAATTGAGCATTACAATAGAGATATGCAGATAAGCCGCATGCGGAACGACGGCCTGGAAACAGCGCCCCGGCTGTGGGCAACGGGTATTCGGAACCCGGGCCGGGGACAACGGAACGATTGATTGTTTCAATCAAGGAAGGGGAAGGGCAATGGTCCATTATCGCAAGAGGATTCAAGCTGTTCTGTTCGTAACGGTCCTAGCCATGGTCTCTCAGGGGCCATCTGTCTGGGCCAAGGATTGTCCCTCCGGGACGCACGAGGACCCGGCGGGGTTGATGACGGCGGATGCCGCACTCGCCAGACCGGTTGGAGCGGTGGCAACGGTCGCCGGATTCGCTGTTTTCCTCGTTTCCTCCCCCTTTTCCGCGCTTGGCGGCAATACCAAGGAGGCGTGGGAGAGTCTGGTTACCGCCCCGGCGAACTACACCTTCAAGCGGCCCTTGGGGCACTTTGATTGCGAGGCCTATCCGAGCGAAAAACAAAGATGAATGCGTCCGGCAGGGCTGAACGCATTCCACTTCCGGCAGCCCGGAGCGCCGCCGGCGCCTTGAAAAAACAAAAGCCGCAACCAGAAGATGGTTGCGGCTTTTTTCCGTTTGGGCTCAAAAAAAGCGGGAGGATGTCGTGGCGTCAGCGATATCCTCCCGGCTCGGTTTAACAGCAACACTCGACCTTGCTGCTCATACTCTTGTATTTGGCGTACAAATCATGCACGCTTCTGCGAAGATTACTGATTTTGCGCGAATCCTCATCGGTGGCCCAGCGCGGTTCACTGATCGAGTAGATCATCTTCGTCAACTCGTCCAAAGTGTGCTCGGTAGCCAGGCACCATTCATTGGTGCAGATTTCCTCCATCTCGGCCGTCTCCTTGATATCTGCTTCGAGCAAGCGGATAGAGTGTTCCAGGTTCTTAATAAATTCACGATGGGCCATGATGAATGACTCCATCATCTCGTTCTGACGTTTCATGATAGTTCTCCCCTGCCACTATTTTATCCTAAGAATAATAAGATATATATAAACGGGTGGCTGGCCACCCGGAGAACAATGAGTTGGGTCAGGGGAGTATTGTGCGTCGCTCTCACCACTTTTAGTCGGGAATTATTGTGACCATCCGATCTGTTGCTACCCTTTCCGGCTGTTCACATGGGAAAACATCTCTCCTGACCCCTACACTATAGTGTCAGATTCCCGATTTTCAATTGATAATTATTATCGGTCAAAGGCCCCGCGTGGCAGCGGAGGTCTCGTACAGGTCCAACCTGTCGCAACGGAATGGTGTGAGGCGCTTGATCCTATGTTAGCGCCGGTTTTTCTTGCGTGACTTCTTGGTCGCCTTGTTCTTGACGCTACTGTCCTTTTTTTTGCTCTCGGACTTGGGCTTCTTGGCGGGCTGCTCGTGATCTTCCTGATGAAATTCGGCAAACCAGGAGATATAGCTGTGGATGTCGGCGGGCATCCGTGCCTTGACCCAGGTCTGGAGCGCTTCCATGGTCGCCTCTCTGCTCCGGTCGTTGGCTTCGTCGACATTCTCCAGGGAGATAAAACCCTTGTGGACAATGCCCGCATCATAGGCCTGGCGGATGATCTCCATCGATTCGCCCGGATGGAGGTCGCAGAGGGTGGCGGTCAGGTTGCCCCAGAAATAAGAGTCGCTGGCCGCTTCCTCGCCGGTGAACAGTTCCTGGAAGAAGCGCACCACTTCATCCCGATGAAAGGGATGAAAGGAGACCGCATACGACAGGGCCTCCATGGCGGCGCAGCGCACATACTGATCGACGGTCCGGTTGGTGATCAGGTCCTTGATTGCCTCCAAAGAGCCGTCGCAGGTGCGGTAGAGGATGGTGGGCAGAGTTTCGGTGGTCATGTCGCCCCAGAGGTCGGTCAACTGCTCCTCGGGGATGGAAAAGGCGCGGATGAGCGGCAGGTGGGCAGCGGGTTCGCCGAAGTGGGCGAGCAGGGTGGCGGCGTAGACGTGGGCGTTATGCTGCTCAAGGGCATGGCGGAGCGGATTCTCGGCCACGGCCTCGATGATCTTGAGCAGGTGCGGGGTGAGTTCCTCCCGGTGGTTCAGGGCCTCATCAACCTCGTCGCGCAGGTAGGTGTCGCTCAACTGGTCGAATTTGAAGAGCAGGGTCTGGATAGCGGAATCGCTCATGGCGGCGTACCTCGGTAGAAGAAGGGGGGGAAGGGGCAAAAGCTGCGGCACTTTATATATTTTTACCGCTGGCGTCAATTATTTGCTTGCCCGGGGGCAGAGGGCGTCGATTGGCACTGGGCAAAGGGGCCGGAAGCCGGTAGGGGCCAGCCTAGACGCGAGCGGCAAGAAAGTTAACTGGATTATCCGCTGGAGATTTCGTAAAATACTTCCGTAGAAGAGGTCCGGTATGCGTGTCAAGACATCGCCTCGGCATGGTATTGCCGCCAGGACGAAACAACCGTTTTTGTCTTGAAGGGGATGAGTCGACATTCCGAGGATGAACCCTTCCTCCACACCTAAACTCGGGGAAAATATTCCATGGAGCCAACCTCGATTCCCGCGCGACCCGAAAGTATCCTGATCGTCGATGATAGGGCGGCCAACCTCCGGGTGCTGTCGGAGATACTGAAGCCGAAAGGGTATAAGATCCGGCCGGTTCCCAGCGGCAAGCTGGCCCTCGATGCCGCCGAGCGCGATCCGCCGGATCTCATCCTGCTCGACATCGTGATGCCGGAAATGGACGGCTACGAGGTCTGCCGCCGCCTCAAGGGCCATGCCGCCTTGCAGCATGTCCCGGTCATCTTCATCTCCGTTCTCGACGAGACCGCGGACAAAGTCAAAGGGTTTCATGCCGGCGGGGTCGACTATATTCCCTCGCCGTTTCAGGCGGAAGAGGTGTTGGCCAGGGTCGAGGCGCACTTGACCCTGCATCGTTACCGGAAGGCCTTGGCCGAGAAAACCCGGCAACTGGAAACCAGTTATTGCCGGCTCCAGGAAGTGGAAAATCTGCGCGACCAACTGACGCACATGATCGTCCACGACATGCGCAACCTGCTCACCGGAATCATGTGCTCCTTGCAGATGCTGGTCGCAACCCATGGCAGCACGAACGAGAAGAGCGCGCGGTACCTGCGGTCGGCGCTCAAATCGGCCGACGATCTGACCCTCATGATCAATAACCTGCTCGACGTCAGCAAATTGGAAGCCAACGAGATGACCTTACGTCTCGCGCCCTGCGATCCGATCAGCCTTGTCGGCGAGGCCATGGAGAAATTGGAGGCAACCAGGCAGGCGCGCGATATCCGTTTGCAGGACCCACGGCAAGAGATCACCGTTGTGGCCGATCGCGACATCCTCCTGCGGGTCGTCATCAATCTCCTCGACAATGCGATCAAGTTCACCGCTGTCGACGGCACGATCGTTCTCGGCGTGGAGCCCGTTGGCGACAAGGTGCGGTTTTCCATCCGGGATAACGGGGTGGGCATCCCTGTCGCGGATCAGGAAAAAATCTTCGCGAAATTCGGCCAGGTGGCCATCCGGCAGAGCGGGAATAAATGCTCCACCGGCCTCGGTTTGACCTTTTGCAAGCTCGCTGTTGAAGCCCACCGGGGAAAAATCTGGGTAGAGAGCGAGGCCGGTGGCGGCAGCACTTTTTTCTTCGAACTCCCGGGAAAAATCGATCCGGAGCCGTGCGCTACCGGACCGAAGAGATTGTGAACGCAAGCGATAAAGCGAGGAACCATCCGAACGGTTATGCAAGCATGCACACGAACAGACACGGAAGCGACAGAGAACGGGCGCGATGATGTGTCCGTAGCCAAGAGCCGGTTCTGCCATTCGCTGTTCTCGAGGCGCCGACCTGGCGGCCACTCAGGGTGCCGGACCAACAAGTGCGGCAGCAGGACCAGCGGCCGCCGTCCGACCGGGTTCGTCGGGTGGTGTCTTCTGAGGCTGGCCGCTCTTGTCCTGTTTATTATCTTGCCGGCCACCTTCCCCGCGCTCGCCGGGAGCAAGACGGTGCGGGTCGGCCTCTATGAAGCCAAGCCAAGCATCTTCGCGGACCCATCCGGCAAGCCCGCCGGAATGTATGTCGACATCCTCGACCACATTGCCCAAAACGAGGGCTGGCGGCTGGAATACGTGCCCGGCATCTGGGCCGAGGGGTTGGAACAGCTGGAAAAGGGCGAGATCGATCTCGTTGTCGACATCGCCTTCACGCCCGAACGGGAGAAGCGGTTCTCCTTCTCCAAGGAAGCGGTCCTCCGTTCATGGTCCATGGTCTATGCCAGGAAGGGCAGCGGCATCGTCTCGATCCTGGACCTGAAGGGCAAGCGGGTCGCCGTCCTGGCCGGTTCGGTGCAGGAGTCGGCCTTTATCCGTTTCAGCCAGGGGTTCGATTTGGAGATCGACCTCGTCCCCGTGGCCGAACATCCCCTCGCCTTTGCCATGGTGGCCCGAGGGGAGGCGGACGCCGCCATCGCATTCAGCACGGCCGGCGACTTGTACCGGAAACAGTACGGCCTCGACAAGACGGCGATCATGTTCGACCCCATCGAAGGATATTTCGCGGCCGCCAAAGGCGATCCCAAGGGACTGCTGGCGGTGATCGACCGGCATCTCACGGCGATGAAGGGCGACCCCCTTTCGACCTTCTTTGCCGCGTTGAAGCGCTGGCAGCCGGAAGAAAAAGAGTTCACCATACCGGTCTGGCTATGGGTTGCCGGGGCCGTGATCCTCTGCGGTCTCCTTCTCAGCCTGGTCGGGGCCGGGGTGCTGCGGCGGCAGGTGGCGGCCCGCACCCGGGAATTCCGGGAAAGCGAGGAAAAATACCATTCGCTGGTGGACAACCTCAATGTCGGTATCGCCCGGATCACGCCGGAAGGACGGCTGCTCCAGGCCAATCCCGCCCTGCTGCGGATGTTCGGCTATGCCGATGCCGGGGATCCGGCCCGGATCGCGGTGCTGGACACCTATCAGGACCCTGCCGACCGGGAGGGCTATCTTGCGGAGATACGGCAACAGGGCCACGTGCGCAACAAGGAACTGCGCCTGCGCAAAAAGGACGGCACCCCCATCTGGGTCTCGATCACCGCCGATGCCCAGTTCGACGGACAGGGCGGGATCAAGTGGATGGATACCGTTGCCGAGGACATCACCGAGATCAAAAAGGCAGTGGACGCCCTGCGCGAATCGGAGCAACGGCTGGCCGACATCATCGAATTCCTGCCGATGGCCACCTGGGTCATCGACCGCGAGGGCCGGGTGGTTGCCTGGAACAAGGCCATCGAACGGATGACCGGTGTCCGGGCGGAGGAGATGATCGGCAAGGGCAACCACGAATACGCCCTTCCTTTCTACGGCCAGCGGCGGCCGCTACTCATCGACCTGGTGCTGCTCCCTCCGGCGGAGGCGGACCGGGTGCTTGATGAACACTACACCTCGGTGCAACGGCAGGAGGCCCTGCTGTCGGCGGAGACCTTCACCCTGACCAAGGCCGGCCGCCGTATCGTCTCCGGCTGGGCGCATCCGGTGTTCGACGCCCAGGGGGAGGTGGCGGGCGCGATCGAGAGCATCAGCGACATCACCGACAAGAAACGGGCGGATGAGCTGCGGCTGGCCAAGGAAGGGGCAGAGGCGGCCAACCGGGCCAAGAGTATTTTCCTGGCCAACATGTCCCACGAGATCCGGACGCCGCTCAACGCCATCCTCGGTTTTTCCCAGATCCTGGGGCGCGACCCCTCCCTGTCTCCCCAGCAGCGCGAGCAACTTGAGACCATCAACCGCAGCGGCGAGTTCCTGCTCAACCTGATCAACGACATCCTGGAGATATCGAAGATCGAGGCGGGGCGGATGGCGCTTAATCCGGTCGATTTCGATCTCTGGGCCCTGATCGGCGATCTGACCCTGCTGTTCCAGCCAAGGGCCGAGGCGAAACACCTGACCCTGACCGCGCAGATCGAACCGGAAGTCCCCCGTTGCGTCCGGGGCGACGAGGGCAAGCTGCGGCAGATCTATGTCAATCTGCTGGGCAACGCGGTGAAATTTACCGAACAGGGCGGAGTCGTCCTCCGCGTCTCTTGCCGGCCAGAGGTGGAGACTGGGCTGCGCCTGGTTTCCGAGATCGAGGACACCGGCGTGGGCATCGCACCGGAGGAGCAGGGTCGGCTCTTCCACGCCTTCGAGCAGACCACCAGCGGCATCCGTGCCGGCGGCGGTACCGGGCTAGGCCTCGCCATCGCCCGGCAGTACGTGACCATGATGGGCGGCGGGATCGAGGTGGAGAGCGAAGCCGGCCGCGGCAGTCGCTTCCGTTTTCAGGTCGATCTCCTGGCGGGCGAGGAGCAGGGCGTGGCGCGGCGGCGCCAGGAGGAAGAGGTGGTCGCCATTCGGGCCGGCGGGGAGCGCAACCGGGTGCTCATTGTCGATGACAAGGAGGAGAACCGGGCGGTGCTGCGACACATGCTCGGTCGGGTGGGCTTTGTCACCGAGGAGGCCGGCGACGGGGTCGAGGCGGTGCAGAGGTTCGGGGACTTTCGGCCCCACCTGGTGCTGATGGACATAAAGATGCCGGTGATGAACGGCTACGAGGCCACCCGACGGATCAGGGACATGACGGGCGGCCAGGCGGTCCCGATCATCGCCGTCACCGCCTCCACCTTCGATGATGACCGGCGGACGGTGCTGGCCGCCGGGGTGGACGGATTCATCGGCAAGCCGTTTCGCGAGAGCGAGCTTTTCCATGTCCTCGGGACCGCTCTCGGGATCGAATATGCCTACGCCGAGGCGGCGACGGGCGACGAGGATGGAGCCAAGGCTACGGCCACGCCGATTCCGGAGGCGATGGCCGCCTTGCCGCCGGAGCTGGCCGCCACCCTGCGCCGGGCGGTCGAGACCGCAGATCTCGATGCCATGCTGGCGGCGATCGACCGGATCTCGGCTCGCGACCAGCCGCTTGCCCGGATCCTCGGGGACATGGCCCGGCGGTACGAATACGAGGCCCTGCTGCGGGCCCTGACCCAAGGAGACTAACTCATGCTGCCATTCCCGAATTCCGACCCCGTGGCGAATATCCTGATCGTTGACGACACGCCGGCCAATCTCCAGGTGCTGGCGGAGATCCTGAAGACCGAAGGATACAAGGTGAGACCGGTTCCCAGCGGCAAGCTGGCCCTGGGCGCGGCGGAGCACGAGCCCCCGGATCTCGTTCTGCTCGACATCATGATGCCGGAAATGGACGGCTACGAGGTCTGCCGCCGGTTCAAGGGGCATGCCGCCTTGCAGCCCATCCCGATTATCTTCATCAGCGCCCTCGATGCCACGGCGGACAAGATCAAGGGGTTCCAGGCCGGCGGGGTCGACTATATCACCAAGCCGTTCCAGGCGGAGGAAGTCCTGGCCAGAGTGGCGACCCATTTGACCCTCCAGCGCATGCGTCACGAACTGGAGCAACATAACCGCCATCTGGGCGAGTTGGTCGAGGAAAAGGTCCGGGAAATCTCCCATTCCCAGTTGGCCACCATCCTGGCGCTGTCAAAGCTGGCCGAAAGCCGGGACGATGCCACCGGCCAGCACATCGAGCGCACCCGGCGTTTCTGCACCACCCTGGCTGACGAACTGCGCACAACCTCCCCCTATGCCCGAGAGATTTCCACAACCTTTATCGACGCCATTTTTCACGCTGCGCCCCTGCACGACATCGGCAAGGTCGGCATCGCCGACGCCATCCTCCTCAAGCCGGGCAGGCTGACCCTGGAGGAGTTCGAGATCATGCAGACCCATGCGCTGATCGGGGCCCGGACCCTGCAAACCGTTCACGACCAGTACCCGCAAAACGGTTTTATCGGCATGGGGATCGCCCTGGCGCGGTGGCACCACGAGCATTGGGATGGCAGCGGCTATCCCGACGGACTGGCGGGGGAGGATATTCCCTTGAGCGCCCGGATCATGGCGCTGGCCGATGTCTACGACGCCCTGAGGTCCAGGCGCCCTTACAAGGGGCCTCTGTCCCACGACAAGAGTTGCGAAATTATTCGCGAGGGGAGCGGCACCCACTTCGATCCGGCGGTGGTCGAAGCCTTTGAGGCGCGGCAGGCCGAATTCGCCGCCATCTATCAGCGGATGGAGAAAGGGGAGGATGAAGGCAGAGGGGGAGCCCGGTGAAACCGGCTGGGCGCCGAGTGCTTTCAGGGCGGCCTGCTGCCGAAGGATGTGCCGTGCCCCATGGCACGGCGTGGCTTAACGAGACCGATAGTGCAGCCGGATGCCTGCGGGGGTGTTGAGGGCCTGCACCCCCAGGGGGAGGAGCAGTTGGAACAGCGGCCGGCCGAAATAAAAGAGTTCTTGGGCGAGCGACAGGCGATGGGTGGCGGCGATCCGGGAGCGGAAGGCGAGATCGCGGGCCACGGCGGCTTCGAGATCGGCCAGCAGGGGGGCGAGAGTTTCGGTCTGTTGCAGATCACGGCCGATCGCCTCCAGATCCGGGCAGGGGCAGTGCTGTTCATGCTCATGGACGAAAGGCAAGAGCGGATCGTCCGGGGCCAGGCAGGCGAAGCGGGTGAGGAGGTCCTGCCCGGCCAGGGCCAAAAGCGGCCCGGTGTCAATGCAGTCGAGCAGGCCGCAGGCCAGGGGCCGGTGGGCATAGCGCCGGCACCCCTTGGTGGTTTCGTCGTAAAAGGTGCAGCACCAGGAGCCGTTCTGGCCGGCCAGCTTGAGGAACTCGTGGCTGACCGGTTCGGGCCGGTCGGCCAGCGGCGGGAAGGCCAGCTCGCCCTGGCGCACCGTGATCAGGTCGTCCAGGTGCAGCAGCCCCGAACGAATTAGTTCCAGATCCGGGGTGTGCAGGGCCGGGCCGCCCTGGCGGCAGCAGGTGCCGCAGCGCTGGCAATTGCCGGCATCGCTCACGGCAGGATGTCCAGGTTGTCGCCCCGACGCAGGGTGCCGGGCACGATCACCTTGGTGAAGATGCCCTCGCGCGGCATGATGCAGTCACCCACCTGCTTGAAGATGGCGCAGCCGTGGTGACATTTCTTGCCGATCTGGGTCACCTCCAGCACCACCTGGCCGTTGGTGAGGCGGGTGCCAAGCGGCAATTTGGCCAATTCGAGCCCCTCGGTGGTGATGTTCTCGGCAAAGGCGCCGGGGTCCAGTTCCAGCCCCTTGTTGCGCATGAAATCGATCGATTCCTCGGCCAGCAGGCTGACCTGGCGGTGCCAGTCGCCGGCGTGGGCGTCGCCGACCATGCCGTGATCGACCTTGAGTTCAATGGACTCCACCGGTTCCTTGTTGACGCCTTTTTCCCGGCTGATGTTGAGTGAGATGATTTTTCCCATAATTCAATTCGTTCTGTTGAGTGTTCTTTGTTTATCCCGCTGCTCGCGATAGCTTCAGCTCAAGAGAGGTGAATACCTCTTCGTGAGTGAAGACGTTGCCCTTGCTGACGTCTTCTTCCCCCATGGCGATCAGTTCCTGGATGCCGATACAGTTGTGCTTGTTCTCGTAACGCTCTAGATCCTGCCTCATGACGATGAGATTTCTCCCTCCGGTCGAAATGACAGAACCCGCACCGTTCATTTTGCAAAAGGCTCTTCTTATTTTCTTTTAATAAATCGTAAATCGTCATCATCGAATCTTGTGTACAAGGTGCTGAATGCTTCACCTTTCAACATAACGCCTTCGCCCAGCTCTTTCCAATATGAATTCCAATCAGGTGAAGCGCTTGTGATAACGAATTCTACTGTCCCATCCCACTCACCTATGAGCACCTCATCCCCAGGCAGGATAAGCTCACCAGTTTGGTATGTCGGTTTATTGTTCATGTTGTTGCCAACTGTATTATTATTCGAATGGGGCGACAAGGTTTGAAAAGGGGCCAACCCCCCTTCGCCTTATCTTCCCCTTTTCGCCTGCTGTTAACCTAACAGGCTACAGTCTAAACAACCTATCAACCTATTCCCCCATCAACTCCGTGCTCAAATACCGTTCGCCGGTGTCGGGCAGGATGACCACGATCCGCTTGCCGTGAAATTCGGGCCGGGCAGCCAGGCGCAAAGCCCCCGCCAGGGCCGCGCCGGAGGAGATACCGCAGAGGATGCCTTCGATCCTGGCCAGATTCCTGGCCTCGCGGATGGCTTCGTCGTTCTCCACGGTCATGATCTCGTCGAGCACCGTCCGGTCGAGGTTGTCGGGGACGAAACCGGCGCCGATGCCCTGGATCTTGTGCGGGCCGGACGCGCCACCGGACAGCACCGGCGAGGCCGAGGGCTCGATGGCCACCACGTGCATGGCCGGATTGCGTTCCTTGAGCAAACCGCCCACACCGCTGATGGTGCCGCCGGTGCCGACCCCGGCCACCAGGGCGTCGAGCCGTCCCCCGCACTGCTGCCAGATCTCCGGCCCGGTGGTCCGCCGGTGCATGGCCGGGTTGGCCGGGTTGGCGAACTGGTCCGGCATCCAGGAGCCCGGCGTCTCTTGCCGGATCTCACTGGCCCTGGCGATGGCGCCCCGCATCCCCTCGGCCGCGGGCGTCAGCACCAGGTGGGCGCCCAGATGAATCAGCAGCTTGCGGCGCTCGATGCTCATGCTCTCCGGCATGGTGAGAATCAGGGTGTAGCCCCGGCTGGCGCTGACAAAGGCCAGGCCGATGCCGGTGTTGCCGCTGGTGGGCTCGACGATGGTCCCGCCCGGCGGGAGAATCCCCCGCTCTTCAGCGTCGTCGACCAGGGCCACGGCCACCCGGTCCTTGACGCTGCCCAGCGGGTTCATCGACTCTACCTTGGCCAGCAGTTCGGCCCCGGTGGCCGCACTCAGGCGCGGCAGGCGGACCAGTGGCGTCGCGCCGATCACGCGGGTGAAATCGGGGTAGACGTTTGACTGCGGCATCATTTTCCTCCCTCCTCCCGGCCGAAATAGACCAGTTTGGGCGGTTCCAGCATCACCCGGGTATCCGGCCCCACCGATTCGGTCAGCCAGACGTTGCCGCCGATGATCGCCCGCGCCCCGACCACGGTCTCGCCGCCGAGGATGGTGGCGTTGGCGTAGATGATGACGTCGTCCTCGATGGTGGGATGGCGCTTGACGTTGCGCAGCCGCTCGCCGGCATCACGGGGCAGGGAGAGCGCCCCCAGGGTAACCCCCTGGTAGAGCCGCACCCGGTCGCCGATGGTGGTGGTGGCGCCGACCACCACGCCCGAGCCGTGGTCGATGAAGAAATGGGAGCCGATGGTGGCCTCGGGATTGATGTCGATGGCGGTGCGGTGGTAGGCGTGCTCGCTCATGATCCGGGGCACCAGCGGCACCCCCAGCTCATGGAGGCGGTGGGCCAGGCGGTAGATCATGGTGGCGAACAGGCCGGGATAGCTGAAGATGACCTCGTCCGAGTTGGCGGCCGCCGGATCGCCGGTCAGGGTGGCCTCGATGTCGGTCTCCAGGAGGTTGCGGATCGCGGGCAAACTCTCGATCAGGGCGGCGGCGATCTCGTAGCTGCGCTCGTTGCAGAGGGTGCAGGCCTGGTTGTGGCGGAAGCAGTCGTGGCGGATGGCCGAGCTGATCTGGCTGGCCAGGTTCTCATAGAACAGGCTGAGCTGCTGGCCCAGGTGGTAGTCCAGATTCTCCGGCCGCAGGATCTCGGGCGAAAAAAAGCCGGGAAAGAGGATGCGCTGCGCCTGCTCGATCAGGTCGATCACCGCATTCTTGGAGGGGATCGGCACCGGCTCGATATGACTGGCCCAGCGGCCGCTCTTGAAGCCCTCGGCCAAGGCGGCCACCGCCTCGGGGATCGGGTTGCGCACCCGGTCGGCGGTGAGGGTTTCGGTCTTGCAACTGCCGGTCAATATCTCGTGTTTGCCCATATTCAACTCGCTTGGCTGTAATCGGTTCACATCACCCGCTCCAGCATCATGATGCCGTAGGTGGCCCGCAGGTTCTTGCAGTAGCGGACGATATTGCCCTTGTAATCGTGGTGGTGAGTGTTGATCGCCACCTCGCGCACTGTCCGCACCCCGAACAGCCGCAGGAACCGCTTGAAGTCCTTGATGGAAATGATGCGGATGTTGGGGGTGTTGTACCACTCGTAGGGCAACTGGTCGGTGATCGGCGCCATGCCGGTGAATAGGATCTGCAACCGGGCCGACCAGTGGGCGAAATTGGGAAAGCTGACGATCACCCGCTTGCCGATCCACAGCAGGTCGATGAGCAGCTCCTTGGGGTCGCTGATCTGCTGGAGGGTCTGGCTGAGGACCACCACGTCGAAGCGTCCCTCGGGATAGTCGCGGACCTCCTGGCGGAAATCGCCCTGAAGCACGGTGAGGCCGCGCTCGATGCAGCGAGCCGCCTTTTCCTCGGAGAATTCGATACCAGTGCCGATGACCTGTTTGTGCCGCTTGAGATAATCGAGCAGGTCGCCGTTGCCGCAGCCGAGGTCCAGCACCTTTGATCCCGGCTCAATCCAGGAGGCGATGACCTGGAGGTCAAAGCGCATGGTTCCCAGTTCCTGGTTATAGACAGCGCTCATGGTAGACCCGATCGAGAAAGCCGCTGATGAGACGGTCCAGACGCGTGTTCGGCACCAGAAAGGCATCGTGGCCCCATTGGGCCTCGATTTCGCAGAAGCTGACGTCGCTGCCGTTTTTTTTCAGGGCCGAGACGATGTCCCGCGACTGATAGGTGGGATAGAGCCAGTCCGAGGTGAAAGAGACCACCAGGATGGGGACGCCGGCCAGGGCCTCGTTGACCAGCAGGTTGCCGCCGCCGCGTTCGAGATCGAAATAATCGGCGGCCTTGGTGATGTAGAGGAGCGAATTGGCGTCGAAGCGGTTGACGAATTTCTTGCCCTGGTGGTGGAGATAGCTCTCCACCTGGAAATCGCCGGTGAAGTCGAAAGACAGGGCGCTGCGGTGGAGGCGGCGGCCGAACTTTTCGCGCATGGCCGAATCGGAGAGGTAGGTGACATGGCCGATCATCCGGGCCACCGCCAGGCCGTGCGTCGGGCCGGGGCCGTCGTAGTAGTCGCCGTTGTTCCATTCCGGGTCGGCCATGATCGCCTGCCGGGCCACCTCGTTGAAGGCAATGGCCTGGGCCGAATGGCGGGTGGTGGTGGCCAGGGGAATGGCGGAGCCGACCATCGCCGGATAGTCGGCGCACCAGCGCAGCACCTGCATGCCGCCCACCGAGCCGCCGATCAAGGACATCAGCTTGGTGATGCCCAGGTGGTCGATCAGGTGTTTCTGGGCATGGACCATGTCCTTGATGGTCACCATCGGAAAGGAGAGGCCGTAGGGCTTGCCGGTGGCCGGGTTGAGCGAGGAGGGGCCGGTGGAGCCGGAGCAGCCGCCGAGGATGTTGGAACAGATGACGAAATAGCGGTCGGTGTCCACCGGCTTGCCCGGCCCGACCATGTTGTCCCACCAGCCGGGCCGTTCGTCGTCCTCGTGGAGATAGCCGGCCACATGGGAGTCGCCGGAAAAGGCGTGGAGGATGAGGACGGCGTTGGACCGGTCGGCATTGAGCTCGCCCAGGGTCTCGTAGGCCAGGGTGATCAGCCCCAGGCGAACGCCGCAGTCCAGCACCATCTCGTCCGGCGGTGCGGCGAAGGTGAAATATTGGCGTGTCACCAGCAGGGGTCGGTCTGTGGCCCCATCAATGCTGTCCATGCTAGGCCGTTGCCTCGCATCGGTGGTTCGGGGCCGCTTGCTGTCCTACAAAGTGGTGCTGGCGTGCGGATGTTTGCAAGAGGATCATGCGCAGAGTTATAAGCACAGGCGGGGAGATCCGCTACAAGAAAATGCACCGATTTTCGGTGCGAGCGCGGGGTGCGCGGTCAGGTACACGGCCGGTCGGCATCGCCTCCTCGCGTTTCCTGTCGACCTGCTTGTTTTCTGTCACGCTTGAAGTGGTGGTGCCCTGCAAAACAGGTTCCGCGGCCGGTTCCGTTGCTATCGCCGGTTTTCGAATTATAGTTTTGATACCTACTCTCCGGACCGATCCTGCCCCAAGACCTGATGAAAGTTCGGGAGTAGGGGAAACGAAGACGCCTCACCATCATCCGAGCATTCAGCGGGAGGTCTTCCGATGCCGCTCTCAGCAACCCATCCACCCGAAAAATTTCTCACCCTGGCCGAGATGATGAACATCTCCGAGCAGGAGCTCGAACGGCGCAAGCAGATCCTCCAGTTCGGCCCGGAGGACGAGGAGCGGCTGCTGAAGCTGGCTCCGGTTTCCACGCGCTCCGCCGAAGCGGTTATCGAGGCTTTCTACCGGCACCTGCTCGCGTTCGACGAGATGCGGGCCTTCTTTCCCGACCCCGCCTTGCTGGCCCGGGTCAAGGCCCGGCAAAAGGAATACTTCCTCCGCCTGACCCAGGGCGATTACGATCTCGATTACGCCGAGGAACGGCTCAAGATCGGCGCGGTCCACGAGCAGATCGACCTGCCGGTCAAGCATTATCTCGGTATGTACAACTTTTATCTGCGCGAGTTGTGGCGGTATATCTCCGAGGCCGACCGCGGTCACCCGGACGAGACCCTGGCCACCTTCTTTTCGCTGATGAAGCTCACCTTTCTTGACATTTCCCTGGCCATCGACACCTATATCGACTCCCGCGAACGGACCATCAAGGCCCTCCAGCAGGAGGTGATCCAGGAGCTGTCCACGCCGGTGCTGCCGTTCCGCGAAGGGATGCTGCTGTTGCCGATCATCGGTCAGATCGATTCGCAGCGGGCGCGGCAACTGACCGAGCATCTGCTGCTCGCGATCCGCGCCAACCGGGCTAAGGTGATCGTGATCGACATCACCGGGGTGGCCACCGTCGACTCGCGGGTGGCCAACCACCTGGTCCAGACCGTGGACGCGGCCCGGCTCATGGGCGCCAAGGTGGTGATTTCCGGCATCTCGCCGGAGATCGCCCTGACCATGGTGACCCTGGGGATCGATCTGGGGCCGGTCTATACGGTCGGTGACCTGCAAAACGGCATCGAGCATGCCGAGCGGCTCCTGGGGTACCGGGTTGAGAAGATTGCCGAGACCGGCGACGACGAAAAGGAGGCGTGATGGACGTTCCGATCCTCAAACAGGGCGATTATCTGATTGCCTCGATCCTGGGCGCCTTGACCGATACCGCCCTGACCCGTCTCCAGGAAAACCTGGTCCGGTCGGTCCGTCAGTACCGGTCCAAGGGGGTGGTGATCGACGTCACCGTGCTCGATGTCATGGACTCGTTTGCCGCCCGGACCTTGCGCGCCATCACGGTCATGACCCGGCTGCTCGGGGCAAAGGTGGTGATTGTCGGCATCCAGCCGGAAATCGCCTTTTCCATGGTCCAGTTGGGCCTGAACCTGGAGGGCGCCTTGACGGCTCTTGATCTCGAGGACGGCCTCGCCCTGCTCAAGGCCGCCGACAAAAAGGAACAGGACGGGTTCCGCCGCCATGGACGCTGAAACCATCATTATCGATTCCGACGCCGGGGTGATGTGCGCCCGTCAGAAGGGGCGCGAACTGGCGATGGCCATCGGGATTGCGGGGAGCGATCTCACCCTGATTGCGACCGCCATTTCGGAAGTCGCCCGCAATATCGTCCAATACGCCGGCCAGGGGAAAATTGAATTCCGTTTTGTCGAGGGGCGGGGCAGGCGGGGATTGCTGATCGTCGCCCGCGATCAAGGCCCCGGCATAGCCGATATCGGCCGGGCCATGGAGGACGGCTTTTCCACCTCCAAGGGGATGGGGCTGGGGTTGCCGGGGGCGAGGCGCCTCATGGACGACTTCGAGATTGTCTCCGAGGTCGGCAAAGGCACGACCATCTCGATGATCAAATGGGGGCATTCGCAGTGACGGCGAAAAGCAACGGAGAGCTGGACTGGGGCGTCGCGGCACGGCCGCTCCCCGGCGAAGAACTGTGCGGCGACAAGCACTTCGTCGCCCGGACCGCGACCGGCTGGCTGCTGGCGGTGGCGGACGGATTGGGCCACGGCCCGGAGGCGGCGGTGGCCAGCAAAGCCCTGGTGGAGGTGCTGCAACAGCATAGCGACCAGACGCCGGTGGAATTGATTCGGCTCGGCCATGACGCCCTCAGAAACACCCGCGGCTGCGCCGCTACCATTGTCGTCATCGATCGGAGCCGCTGCCTGCTCAGTTGGGTGGGGGTCGGCAATGTCGAAGGGGTGCTCCGGCATGCCTCCGCGGTGCCCCCAGACTTCATCACCCTGCGCGGCGGCATCGTCGGCTATCGTCTCCCCGCCGTGCAGCCGTCCTCCCTGCCGTTGTCCGATGGCGATATCCTGATCCTGGCGACCGATGGCATCGACAGTGATTTTGCCCGCGTCTCCCTGCCGGCCCATCCTCCCGGTCTGCTTGCCGCCGCCATCCTCGATCGCTACGCCAAACCCACCGATGACGCCCTGGCGCTGGTGGCGCGCTGGCATCTCCCTTTCACGCAGCAGGGAGGGCAGCCGTCGTGAACAGTCCCTCTCCCGCAGAGACGGCAACCCCGTTCGCAACCGCCTACCACCAGGCGGTGGTCGATTATGTCCTCACCGACGCCGGCGAAGAGGCGCTGATGCGGGCCTACGAACTCGGCCGCCGGGCGGTGGCCGAACAGCGCAACATCATCGATCTGGTGACCATGCACCAGGAGGTCATGTGTCATGCGATGCCGGGCGGCGCCGCCGAAAGAGAAAAGGGAGGGTATCTCCGCCGGAGCGAGGAGTTCCTGGCCGAGGTCCTGGCCCCCTTCGAGATGATGCATCGCGGTTTCGCCGATACCATCCGTCAGTTGCGGGAGATCAACGTCACCCTGGAACAGCGGGTGGAGGAGCGCACCCGGTCCCTCCGGGAGAGCCAGCGGAAAACTGCCGATCTGGCTCGGCTCTATCTCATCCTCAGCAACATCAATTCCGCGATCGTCCGCCTCCAGGACCGCGAGGAACTGTTCCAGGAGGCCTGCCGGATCGCGGTCAATCAGGGCGGCTATCCGGTGGCCTGGGTCAACCGGCGCGACCCCGCCGGTCCGGGCGCCAGAGACAACTGGTGCTCTCGCACCCCTGACGGATCGGTCTGCAAGATCACCCCGGTCGAGGCGCTCGATACCGAGGTGCGCGACTCCCTCGACCTGGTCTACGCCGGGGGCGGGGCCATGGTCCGGCACCGGCCCGGCGATAACCCGGCCACCTGGAGCGATTCCGGCCAGGGCTATCGTGCCTTTGCCCTGTTGCCGCTGCTGCTCGACGGGCGGGTGACCGGGGTGCTGGCCCTCTTCGCCGCCGAGGCGGACGCCTTCAAAACCAACGAAATGCGCCTGTTGGTGGAAATGGCCGGCGATCTTTCCTTTGCTCTCGACCATATCAACAAGGGCGAACGGCTCAACTACCTCGCCTATTACGATGCCCTGACCGGATTGCCCAACCGCAGCCTGCTGCTCGACCGGTTACGCGTGCAGATCCAGGCCGCCGAACGGGCCGGCACGACCGTTGCCCTGTTGCTGGTCAACCTGGCTCATTTTTCCGATGTCAGCGACACCTATGGCCATCACGTCGGCGACAGCCTGCTGAAGCTGGTCGGGGAGCGGTTCTGCGAATCGGCCGGCAGTTGCGAGACCGTGGCCCGGGTCGGCGGCGACCGTTTCGCCCTGGCCCTGACCCATATCGCCGAAGCCGATCAAGTGGCGCACATACTAGAACAGGAGGTGCTCGCCGGTTTCTCCGCACCGTTTCGGGTGGACGGCACCGAGATCCATCTCACGGTCCAGATCGGTATTTCGCTCTTCCCCTCCGACGCCACCGACGTCGACACCCTCTACAAAAACGCCGAAATCGCCCTCAAACGAGCCCAGGGCACGGGCGAATCCTATCTGCTCTACGATGCGGCCATGAACGAGAGGATCATCCGCTCGGTCACCATGCAGGCCAAGTTGCGCCAGGCCATCGCAAGGGGCGAACTGGTGGTCCATTACCAGCCCAAGGTCTCGCCGGCCAATCGGCGCATTGCCGGCATGGAGGCCCTGGTACGCTATACCGACCCGGAGTCCGGCATAACCCTCCCGGACCGCTTCATCGCCCTCCTGGAGGAGACCGGCCTGATCATCGAGGTCGGCGCTTGGGTGATGCGGCGGGTCACCGAGGATTTGCGCCACTGGCGCCGATTGCAGCTCGATCCGCCCCGGGTTGCGGTCAATGTCTCGCCGATCCAACTGCGGCAGAAGAACTTCATCCAATCGTTGCGGGAACTTATGGAGGAGGGGGCCGGTCAGGTTGACGGCCTGGACATCGAGATCACCGAAAGCGCGATCATGAAGGAGGTCAAGGAGAACATCTCCACGCTCGAGGCCGTGCGCGAGCTGGGATTTCGCATCGCCATCGACGACTTCGGCACCGGCTATTCCTCGCTCAGTTACCTGAGCCAACTGCCGGTGCATGCGCTCAAGATCGATCAATCCTTCATCGTCGAGATGACCGAACGCCCCAACAGCCTGGCCATCGTCACCTCCATCATCTCGCTGGCCCATTCCCTGGAGATGGAGGTGATCGCCGAGGGCGTGGAACGGGAAGACCAGGCCAAGCTGCTGCGGCTGTTGCGCTGCGACCTGATCCAGGGCAACTTCTGCAGCCCGCCGTTGCCCGCGGAGGAGATGGCCGCCCTACTCCGGGACCAGGCCCGGCAAGGCCCGCCGGGGGCGCGGACGCCCCGCTGAAATCCGCGCCCCGGAACCGGCCGGCCGGCTCCGGGGCGCTGGTCGTCGGTTCCTAATCCCGGGTCAACTGCCGGTAGCGGATGCGGTGCGGCTGGTCAGCGTCGGCCCCTTTGCGCTTCTTGTAGTCCTGCTCGTAGTCGGAGTAGTTGCCCTCGAACCAGACCACCTCGCTGTTGCCCTCGAAGGCCATGATGTGGGTGGCGATGCGATCGAGGAACCAGCGGTCGTGGCTGATGACCACGGCGCAACCGGCAAAGTTCTCCAGGGCCTCCTCCAGGGCGCGCATGGTGTTGACGTCGAGGTCGTTGGTGGGCTCGTCCAGGAGGAGCACGTTGCCGCCTTCTTTCAGCATCCGCGCCAGGTGGACCCGGTTGCGCTGGCCGCCGGAGATCTCGCCCACCCTCTGCTGCTGGTCGCTGCCGGTGAAGTTGAACTTGGCCACGTAGGCGCGGGCATTGACCTCGCGGGTGCCGAGCCAGATGGTCTCCTGGCCCTCGGAGATGACCTGGAAGATGGTCTGCTTGGGGTCGAGCGAGTCCCGCGACTGGTCGACATAGGCCAGTTTGACCGTCTCGCCGATGTGGATGGTGCCGCTATCGGGCTGGTCCTGGCCGGTGATCATCCGGAAGAGGGTGGTCTTGCCGGCGCCGTTGGGGCCGACGATGCCGACGATGCCGCCGGGCGGCAGGGAAAAGCTGATCTTGTCCATGAGCAATCGCCCCTCGTAGGCCTTGCTCAGGTTGTCGGCCTCGATCACCAGCTTGCCCAGCCGCGGTCCCGGGGGGATGTAGATCTCCATCTCGCCGGCTGCCTTCTCGCTCTGCTGACCCAGCAGGTTCTCGTAGGCGGTGATGCGGGCCTTGGATTTGGAGCGCCGGGCCTTGGGGCTCAGGCGGATCCACTCCAGCTCGCGGGCCAGGGTTCGCTGCCGCTCGGTCTCCTTTTTCTCCTCCACCGCCAGCCGCTTCTGCTTCTGCTCCAGCCAGGAGGAGTAATTGCCCTTCCAGGGGATGCCCTGGCCCCGGTCCAACTCCAGAATCCAGCCGGCGACGTTGTCGAGGAAGTAGCGGTCGTGGGTCACGGCGATGACCGTGCCCGGATATTTTTGCAGGTGCTGCTCCAGCCAGGAGACCGATTCGGCGTCGAGGTGGTTGGTGGGCTCGTCGAGCAGCAGGATGTCCGGATTTTTGAGGAGGATGCGGCACAGGGCCACCCGCCGCTTTTCGCCGCCGGAGAGCACCCCGCACAGCATGTCCGGAGGCGGACAGCGCAAGGCGTCCATGGCCATCTCCAGGCGGGAATCCAGGTTCCAGGCGTCGATGGCGTCGAGCTTGTCCTGGACCTGGGCCTGGCGGTCGATCAGGGCCTGCATGGCGTCGTCGTCCATGGGCTCGGCGAATTTCTCGTTGATGGCGTTGAACTCGTTCAACAGATCCACCGTGGCCTGGGCCCCCTCCTCGACGATCTGGCGCACGGTCATGTCCGGATCGAGCATCGGTTCCTGGGGCAGGTAGTCGATGGTGAACCCTTCCGAGAGGATGGTCTTGCCCTCGTGCTCCTTGTCGATCCCGGCCAGGATGCGCAACAGCGTGCTCTTGCCCGAGCCGTTCAAGCCCAGCACCCCGATCTTGGCCCCGTAGAAATAGGAGAGGGAGATATCCTTCAGGATCTGCTTCTGGTTGTATTTCTTGCTCACTTTGATCATCGAGTAGATGATCTTGTTCGGTTCGTTGGCCATATTTGCTCTATCCTCGCTGTGGCTGGCTGCTTGAGATGAAAATGGTCGCTCGCTCTTCGTCACCCCGGCGCAGGCCGGGGTCCGGGACCCCGCATGACCCGGGATCTCTTTCCGGATTCCGGCCTGAAGTCCCAATTTTCCCTGTACGTTGTGGCTGAACCGTGTGGTCCGGCCATGGGCAGAAGAAAAAACGCCGGCAATACCGGCGTCTTGAACGATCGCTTCCCGAGGCGATGTTTCGCCCGACGGATCTCGGCCATTGTACCCGCAACCGGCCCATCCGGCAATTCTTCTCGTGATGCGGGACGACTCAGGTGGTCCGGCCAACCCAGCAAAACAGAAGTGTTTTGCAAAAATGGTGTGGTATGGTTCGCCGCAACGGGACTTGTCAACGGTTTTTCTGCTTGCATTCTTGTCGAGGTCCTGTTTCCCTTGCTGAAAAAAGAGATCACCCGAAAACAGGGGAATAGAGGTCGTGGCCCCTTTTTTTCGGACAACACCATCATTTTGTGGAGTGTGCAAATGACGAAATGTATTCAGCTTGTTGTGGCCGCAGCCGTCCTGGTCGCGGTTGCGGGATGTGGCGTCAAGGAAAACGTCAAGAACCTGGTCGGCTTGGGCGGTCCCGACCGGACCGTCTACACCGGGCCGGCCTATCCGGCCACCGGCAAGACCGGTGTCGCCTTCCAACCGGCCCAGGTGAATAAAAACTGTCGCGTCTTTGCCGAGTCGCTGGTCCAGTTCCCGACCAAATCCTCGGGCAAGGACGTGGAAACCGCCGTGCTCGCCGAGGCCAGGACGCGGGGCGCCGACCAGGTCTTGATCGGCCAGACGCGACAGAGCGCGGACGACGCTGGCCTGCGGTTTCTCTACTACGGGCCGACCAGCGAGTACCTCTGCGCCGACCAGTGCGGCGGTTGGAAGTTCGGCTACGACCTCTGGGAGAAGCAGGGCGACTGGGTGACCGTCGGCTATAAGGAATGGGGCAAGGCTGGTGCCGTGTTTGAGGCCCCGCTGGTCATGCAGGTGGCCATGCTGCGCTGCCAGTAAACCTGCCCGAAGGCGGGCCGGACCCGCCCGCCGAAGAAGATAGAGAGAAGGAAAAACAACACCGCCGGATCAGGAATGATCCGGCGGTGTTGTTTTTTAGGCAAATTTTACAAGTGGTTTCGGAAATCGAGAATGAACAGGGGTGGTGCGGCCGGGTCCGGCTACTCCTTCTCCACCCGGATCACCTGGACCGAGGCCATCTGGCGGACGCCGCGCCGGGTGATCCGCGGGCCCTCGACCACGGCGATACTCTCGCCGGCATGGATATAGCCCCATTCCCTGGCCATGGCCATGGAGCGCAGCACCATCTCGGCCCGGTCTAGTTCGTCCTTGATGATCAGCGGGAAGATGTTGTTGTAGAGGCCGGCGTGCCGCGCCACATGGAGCGATTTGGTCACCAGCAGGATCGGCACCTTGCGGCTCCACTTGGAGAGGATCGGGTAGAGGGTGCCGTCCGGATCGAGCAGCAGGGTGGCGGTGGTGGCGCTGAGGTTGGCCACCACCGACAGGGCCGGGTAGACGGCGGCATCCTTTTCCAGCTCCCGGAAATGCTCGGCACTGGGCTGGGCATGGCGCTCCTCCTCGCAGATGATCGAGGCCATGGTGCGGACCACGTTGACCGGATCAATGCCGGTGGCGGTCTCCTGGGAAAGCATCACCGCGTCGGTCCCCTCCTTGACCGCCATGCTGACGTCGGTGACCTCGGCCCGGGTCGGCCGGGCATTGGTGGTCATCGAGTCGAGCATCTGGGTGGCGGTGATCACCGGGGTGTTCAGCTCCCAGCACAACTGGATGATCCGTTCCTGGATGCGGGGCACCCGCGCCGCCGGCAGCTCGACCCCCATGTCGCCACGGGCGATCATGATGGCGTCGGCCACCTCGACGATCTCGCGGATGTTCTGCACCGCCTCCGGCTTCTCGATCTTGGCCACCACCTTGAGATTGCGCTTGCCCGCGGCCTTGATGTACTTCTTGATCCGCCAGATGTCCTCGGCGCTGCGCACAAAGGACAGGGCCACGTAATCGATGGAGTGGCCCAGGCCCCAGTCGAGATCCTGCCAGTCCTTGTCGGTGATGCTGGGCAGGGAAAGGGCGGTCTGGGGCAGGTTGATCCCCTTGCTCGACTTGAGCGTGCCGCCGACGATCACCTCGCAGTGGACCTCGGCGGCCCCCTCCTTGAGCACCCGCAGTTCCAAGAGGCCGTCGTCCAACAGCACCGGGTCGCCGACCCGCAGATCAGCGATGATCTCCGGGGTGATGGTCGAGATCCGGTCCACCGTGCCCTCCATTGGTTCGGCCTGGATCACCAGCACCTCGCCGGCCAGGAGCCGGATGGCGCCGTCCCGCATCGGCCCGGTGCGGATCTTGGGGCCGCAGAGGTCCTGCAGCACGGCGATCGGCTTTTCCCAGGCCTTTTCCGCCTCGCGGACCGCGTTCAGGGTGGCCTCGTGGGCCTCGTAGCTGCCGTGGGAGAAGTTGAGCCGGGCCACATCCATCCCGGCCAGGATCATCTTGCCCAGCATCTCCGGGGTGTTGCTCGACGGGCCAATGGTGCAGACGATCTTGGCCTTCTTGTTGACGCTGGTGTGGGTCTGGCGGGGCACGGTGGCCAGCCGTTTGAACAGGGCGTCGAAATCGAAGGGCTTGGCCAGCACCCCCAGGACATTGGGATACTGTTCCAGTCGCGCCAGCATCGTCCGGTCGTCGGGGGTGGAGGTGATGATCAGGATGGGCAGATGCGGGCTGACCACCTGAATGGCCTCGATGAACTTGAAGCCGTCCCAGTGGGGCATCTGGATGTCGCTGAGGATGACGTCGTAGGCGCTGGCTGTGGCCCGCTGGAAGCCCTGATGGCCGTTGTCGGCGGTGTCGACGGTGCAGCCCTCCTTTTCCAGGCGGGAGCGCAACAGGTGCTGGGTGGGCTTGGAGTCTTCGAGAACGAGAATACGCATGGCAACCTCGGGGTGGAATTACCGGTTGTCTTCGGTGACTTCCTGTAGCATAGTGGCAAAACAGGAAAAGAGGCAAAGGGAAATCGGTCGGCTTGCACGAAACTGGGCGGATTTCCCGGTTGTTATGACGATGGTGCCGCAACAAGCCGGAAAACGTTCGTTTTGTCATTTCGAGCGGGGCGGGAAATCTCGAAAGAGCAGGGGGTTTTTCGTCGCTGTGCTCCTCGAACCGACCGGATCGGCCCTTGTTGCGAGTCCATCACAATGGGGTTGGACCTTCGGGCGTCCCCCGGAGGTCGGGAGGAAGCTATGCAGGTGATTTTGGATTTGTGTCTGGTGCCGTTGGGAGTGGGCGTTTCCGTGTCCAAGTATGTGGCTGAGTGCCACCGGGTGTTGGAGGAGGCCGGGTTGCAGTCGCAACTGCACGCCTACGGCACCAACATCGAGGGCGAGTGGGATGCGGTGATGGCGGCGGTCAAGCGCTGCCACGAGCGGGTGCACGCGATGGGGGCGCCGCGCATCACCACCACCATCAAGCTCGGCACCCGCACCGACCGCGCCCAGACCATGGCCGACAAGGTGCGGAGCGTGGAGCAGAAGTTGGCGTGAACAGGTGACGCCCCGGGGCGGCGCAGGAAAGACGGTTGTACTGCTGCGTGCGGCGGGAAGAGGTTCTTCCCGCCGCACGCTTTTTTATTGGAGTGCGTTGTTGAAACGATAGAACTCCTGGCCCTTTCGTCGGGCAGCCCGGCGGTCATCGATTCTCGGCAGGGGGTGGCTATTGCTTCACCAGTTCGACCCGCCGGTTCTTGGCCCGGCCATCCTCGGAATCGTTGGCGGCCACCGGCGCGAACAGGCCGCAACCATACGGGCGCAGGCGCGCCTGGGCGATGCCGTGGGTGCGGACCAACTCCTGGATCACCGCCTCGGCCCGATCCTGCGACAGCTTGAGGTTGCTCTCCACGCCGCCGACGTTGTCGGTGTGGCCCACCACGTAGACCTTTAGCCCGCTATCCGCCTGGAGCAGCTTGGCCACTTCCCCGATGGCCTGGGCCGATTCCGGCTTGATGGTGGCCTTGGCGGTGTCGAAGTAGATGCCGTAGATCGCCGCATGGCCGGTGGCGCGGATGTCGTTGGCGAACACCTCGGCAGTGGCGACCACTTCCTGCGCCATGGCCTTCTTCTCCACCGTGGTCAACCGGTACATGTTGTTGTAGCTCCTGACCTCGACCCAGATCTCTCTGCCGTCCTGTTGCACCACGATGGTCGAGCATTTGTTGAAGTTGTCGTCGAACACCACGGTGCCGCCAATCTTCTTCAGGGCATCCTGGATATTCCGCCGGATCTTCAACTCTCCAGGCTCGACCGCGCCTTTGTTCAAATTGTACTGGAGGTAGAATTTGCGGCCCTCGACCGTAACCTGTTTCAAATCCTGGTGGTTGAAGCGATGGCTGTCGAAATCGAAGTATTTGTAACCCGTGATGTGGAAATCCGGCATCCGGGTGAGCAGGGGATGGTCCTTGCTCCCCTTGACATCGGGTTCCGCCGCCAAGGCAGCATGCAGGCTGGACAGGACAAACAGCAGGGTGAACAGAACGATTTTGGCAGGGTTCATGGATTTCCTCCGAGTTGAATGGGTGGGGATGACAGGCTCCAGGAAAAGGCGCACATCTTTCGTTCATTGCGCCTCTTTGGGCCGGACCAGGCGCAGGTGCCATTTTTTCACGGTCTGCTAGAAACAGGGGAGAAATAGGGGGAAATATGGAAATATGGGGACACCATATCTATTTATCCACTTTTTTCTTTCGCCCAGCTTTCTGTCGTTTCACTGTTCGCATCAAAGCAAGCTCAAGCGATTCGAGAAAGAAATCCGACCCTAATGCCCGGCCAGTGCGTTCATGACGGCGAATCGTGTTTGCATCCTCTTCGTCCGTGTCCTTTAGAAACAGTTTCCAGTCTCCAACCATCTCCAAAAGAGGTGAGACCTTCACGAGCATATCGTCAGTGCCATCGGCATGGGCCTTGGCGCTGCTCCACTGCCATGCGTATGGATCAGGGGTGAGCTTTGCTCGAACGGGATTCATCTCGATGTATTTGGCGGCGGCAAGCAGATACGCTTCATCCATCGGGAACGAGGAAAACCGACCCTGCCACAGATGTCCGGTCCATTTCTGCCGACGATTGATCATGACCGAGAAGCGACGATGCGCCTCGCTAATCGCTCTACGCAGCCCCTCTTCCGTTTCCGGCACGGCAATGAGGTGGGTATGGTTGGGCATCAGGCAATAACACCAGACCGACACGTTGAACTTTCCGCACCACTCGGCCATCAGGGCCAGGTACGCCTGATAGTCTTCGTCGCAGAAGAAGGTGTCCATGCGTCGATTTCCACGCTGGGTCACATGATGCGGAATACCGGGGGCAATGATACGGGCAATTCTGGGCATGGGACGATTCTACGGTCGCGGATGGTTGTCGTCAAGGGGGAAAATGGTATAGTGTCCCTCTATTTTCCTCTATTTTCGCAAGAAGGAAAAGAGGGGGAAGTGGCTCCATTGCAGCGATCACATCCTGGCTCCATTAGACCGATCAGGGGCTGGCCCCATTATGCCGGTCACGAGGTGGCTCCATTAGGGCGATCTTCAAATGGCTCCATAGGGGCGGTCAGCAACACACCTGCTCTTTGATCTGGTTCTGCCCCTCACCCGAGCCCGGCTCTAACTCTGGCGTGCCTCGGCACGACCAAGCCGTTTTGAATGGGACGGCACGAGGGTACGTGATTGTTTCTAGGACGCGGAGAGCTGAAGCTTGCCGCAACCACCTGGCCATCGTTCCCGGTGAGTCCGCGAATGGGTGCCCGGTCTCCGACGAGCAAAAGAGTGGCCCATTCTCGACCGGGCATCCATTCGCTCGTTGCTCTTGCCGGCGTTGTCCTTGCCGGCAAGGTGGTTGATCCTCGATAAGTGTTTGGCGCAGAGTCACTCTGTCGTCGAATATGAAACCCAAGTCGGGCCGTGCTTCATTGGGCGTTTGGTCGGACTGGACCGACCGCAGAGTGATGATTTTATCGCTCCCGGATACCTTTATCTGTTGACAACCGGGGGCCTTCTAAGTGTTGGGCAGTTAACTCTTTTTATGGAATGAAAACAACAGGATCGAAGCGTACGAGATCTATCGGCTTGTTCGCTGTAATGCTTTGTTCGCTGATATATCTTTAAAACCACCAGAAACATATTTATGCAGTACGCTGGATACAAGCGATTGGTAAGGCAAGCCCTCTTCTAATGCTCGACGTTGCAACGCTTCCAAGTCACGACTCGAAATCCGGATATTAATGCGTTTATCTTTTCGAATTGCTTCCCCGGCCAATTTGGCAAGCTGAGTTCGTCGCTCGTCTGTTAAGTCAGATTTATATTCACCAGCTTCAAACGCTTCCAGCAATTCTTGGTCTTCTCGATTCAATTTGTTCTTATTCATACGGCCCCCTTTAAATAATGCCTTGTAGCCTTTCGGCTGGGGATAACGCTTTTCAAAAAGATTTCGTTTTCATTTTCAACGTAAGGGACCAGCCAGGCATACTCATCAATTAACTATAAAAATGCGCTGATTCGGATATTTGTTGTCGTTTGGATGAGCTAGGTCGTCGAGTAGCCTTCCGGCTTGGAGCGCAAACAACACGTCCTCGAAAGATATTGGTTATCCGTTTGCTTGGATAGCGTGTCGAAGTACTTCTATGGCCCATTGATTTAAGCTTTTTCCTGAGGCTTTCGCAGCTACCAATGCTCGACCATGAATTTCAGGTGGAACGCGCAAAAATAATTTGCCTGAAGCTGGTTTTTCAGGCGATACTCCTTCTTTCTGACAATCTTCCAGATAATCTTCCACGGCATGCTCGAATTCTGTTTTAAGTTCGGCAACGCTTTCACCGTGAAAACTGATAATTGCACGAATACCAAGAATACGGCCAACAAAAATGTTGTCACGCTCGTCATACTCAACGCGAGCGGTATAGCCTTTATGTTCCATAGTGTTCATGGCGTGACTCCAGTTCGTTCTAGCAACTCACGCGCTTCTTCAACCTGATAGCGCTTAGCATGTTTACCGGGGTGTGGCCTGTGACAATGCCACACCTCGCCTTTCAGCTGGATTTTAACTCGAGAGCCTTCGCGTTCTGTGACGGAGCCTCCTAAAGCTTTGATCAATGACTCAATGTCAGCAAAGAGGATCGTTGCTGGGGTAGGGCGAGCAAAAATGGCTGATAAAATTTTGCGTTGCTTTGCATTCATGTATATATGATAGCAATATATGCTAGCATACGCAAGGTGGTTTTTGAGACGGATAACGGTGAAATAACCTGCCGGCCGAGAGACTCGCAGATTTTAACAACGCGGCTATTTCCGGTCAGGTTTATTGACTTGATACTAGAGAAGGCCCCCTGAGCACCCGGCGGACTATCCGCTATAATGGGGGTATCAGCAAACCCTTAGCAAGGAGGCCTTCTCATGCGATTGTACACCAAACAGCACAAGCATTATTGCGGAATCGATCTGCACACCAACAAAATGTACCTGTGCATCCTCAGTCAGGAAGGGGACATCCTGCTCCATCGCAACATCAAGACCGAACCGGCAACCTTCCTCAAGACCATCGCTCCGTACCGGGATGATTTGGTGGTCTGCGCCGAGTGCATGTTCTCCTGGTACTGGCTGGCCGATCTCTGTGCCGAAGAAAACATCCCCTTCATTCTCGGACACGCGCTCTACATGCGGGCCATCCACGGCGGCAAGAGCAAGAA
>Ga0074193_1001136_pt1 | contig 35629 bp, 36 predicted proteins | sample EPASupsiteHSE605_FD_64523 | JGI IMG/M metagenome (GOLD analysis project Ga0074193, IMG submission 64523) | Bioremediated contaminated groundwater from EPA Superfund site, New Mexico - Sample HSE6-05 | ecosystem: Environmental > Aquatic > Deep subsurface > Groundwater > Contaminated ... | reverse complement strand
TAGGAAGTGATGCTCACTTTTGGGATCGGGTCGGTGAGTTTAGCGAAGCAGTAGAGTTAGTTCGTGAGGTCGGGATTTCTGAACATCTAATTCTTAACACTTCACCTGAAAGAGTCTTGGAATATTTGGCTTTACGCCGTAAACAACGTACAGAATTCAACCAACGATCGATCAAGTATAAGCGGAGTATTGCATAGAGGTTGTGGGAACATAAAAATGTCAAATTCAATTGAAATAGTAGATAAGTTGGTTTCTCTAATCGTTTCAGGCAAATATAACCCTCATGATAAACTGCCGTCGGAAAATGAACTAGCAGATCAATACAAGGTGCCGAGAATTACAGCACGGAAGGCTTATGAAAGACTCGAAGAATTGGGGTATATCTATAAAAAGCAGGGCAAAGGAAGCTATGTCAAAGACAGATCTAAACAGATTGAGCTTGTTCTATCGGGTGATGTGAGTTTTAGTCAGAAAATGATAGAAAAAGGGTATGATTTTCATTCAGAAACCATATTTTGTCGGGAGATCAAATACAGTAAGATGATTTATAACTATCTAGAATCAGATGAAGAGGACAAGATTTTCAAAATAGGGAGACTGAGGTATATTGATCAACAACCCATTGCTCTCCATATTTCCTATGTAGCCAAATCAATATTTAAGGATATCCATGAAGTGGGAATGGATATTACATCCATGTTCAAATATTACAATAGCAAAGGATATACAGAATTTTGTTCAAAACCCAGCACCCTTAGCGTTTCCTTACCGACTAAGTCGCAACGTCAAGTGTTAAATTGCAACTATTTTATACCGCTTTTGGTCTTGGACTCAGGCTGTACAGATAAAAAGACCGGCAGAGTATTGGAGTACGTAAGGATTTATTATAGAAGTGATTGTTTTTCCTATGTCATACCATAAGTAAAATAATGGTTCCTTTTCAAGACATAGCCTTATGCTTTAAGCATAGGGTTTTTATTTTTGCCTTCATCCTGACTCTGTTCAGCAAATCCTCAACCAGCAAATTGGCTTTACAAAGATTTAACGCAATAAATACAAAGCTTTAACAACGCCAACTTGGCAACAAGTTATGATGATTACGTGGTAAACGCTTAGCAAGGGAGGCTGATTGATGATTAGGAAAAAAAGAACTGAGATATTAATCAAAGGTTCAGCAGAGGTTTCAGTGAAGTTAGCCCAAGAAATACTAACTTGTTATGATGTCAAAACCATTGAGGAACCCAATAATAGTTTGGTGATGGTTAAAGTACGGGAAAGCGCTAAACGAAGCTTATTCTATCTAGGTGAGGTATTGATTACTGAATGTAAGGTTATGATCAATGGATCTTTAGGATTCGGCATGGTCAAGGGACATGAACCGGCGCTTGTCTACAACCTGGCAATTATTGATGCAGCTTATAATGCGAATTTACCACAGACAAAAGAATGGACAAAGACTTTATTGCTTGAAGAAGCCCACATCAATAAAGAATGTGAAGCTTTAAAGAACAAAGTCCTAAAGACAAAAGTCAACTTTGACAATATGGACGTTTAGGTAAGAGGGGTAAAAAGCAGATGAAACTGGATTTGGTACACGATATACAAGTAGCTTATCGTAAAACGCTAGATTCAATGTCAAGACCGGGCTTGATCAGAAATATCTACAGCCAGGCAGAGAAGGTGAATATGGACATTGGTTGTTTTGACTCAACCTTAGTATTGGTGCTGATGCTATTTGATACAGAAGTGAAATTTAAGGTGTGTTCCGAACGTGAAGCGGAACTAAACAAACTTATTAACCAGTTAACGTATGCCAAAGCAACAGAAGTGGAGAGTGCGAATTATATCCTCGTTTTGAAGGATTCGGAACCAGAGGATTTGGAGAACGCTTTTAGAATGGCCTATCCAGGTGATTTACTGGACCCACACAAAGCAGCAACCATTATCATTGAGGCAGACTCTGTGAGTAATGAGCGGGCTTTAACCCTGACAGGTCCAGGAATCGAAAAGGAACGTTATATAGATGTAAAAACAAAAACAAATGATGGTTGGGTAGAGTTTCGAGCTGAGAAAAATTCTGAATATCCAATGGGAATCGATCTTATCTTTACAGATCGGAACGACAACATTTTATGTCTTCCGCGTACAACACAAATCGCAAAACAGGTGGTTGGATAGATGGGGTATGTTGCAGTAAAAGGTGGAACTCTTGCTATTGAAGAATCCGCCAAACGACTAAACTATGAACGGTTGAAAAAGGGCGTCGTCTTAGATTGTCAGAGAATTGAAGGTGGAATGCGCTGTTTGATTGACCAGGTTATGTCGGAAAGCAGCCTCTACGACGAAACTCTGGCAGCCTTGGCTATTAAGCAAGCTGAGGGAAGTCCAGAAGAAGCTGTTTTTTTAATGAGAGCCTATCGTTCGACGTTACCGCGCAAGCACTATTCGCGAACGGTCGAGTCCGAGGATATGTTGGTGGAAAGAAGAATATCAGCAAGCTTTAAAGACATTCCGGGTGGACAGATCTTAGGGTCCGCCAATGATTATTCTCACCGTTTAATTGACTTTAATTTAAATGAGGAGACAGATGAAGAAGCCATCAACTGGGTAGGCGACTATGTCTTGGAAAGCGGAGTTGACCAAAACAAGACGGATTTGGCCCATCTGCCTAAAGTTCTGGATTATCTGAGGGCAGAAGGTTTGATGCCGACCTGCGAAAATGATGACAGCGAGCCGGACGATGTGACCAAAGAAAGTCTTCAGTTTCCTACCAGGCGCAGTGAACGGTTGCAGATTTTAACTCGGGGACAGACCGGTGCAGTTACCTCATTAGGATATATAGCTCTGCGCAGTTATGGAGCACTTCATCCAACGGTAGGTGAACTCAGGATTGGAAATCTGTCCATCAATGTAGATAATCCATTCAACGAGCGAAATGAGGATGAAGATGCCTATTATATCGGAGACATCAAGGTTACTGAGGTAGAGACCCTGTTTCCAGAAGATGTTCAAAAGTTAAATGGAAAAAAAGAGATTGAATTTAGCCTGGGATATGGAATCTGTTATGGACAAAATGAGACCAAAGCAATTGCCATAAGTATTTTGGACCATTGTTTAGAAACGGGGAAAGCTGAGCATCCGACTCATAATGAGGAGTTTGTGCTTTTACATATTGATTCGGTTGAATCGACAGGGTTTATTTCTCATCTCAAATTGCCACACTATGTGACCTTCCAGTCCAAGCTGGACAGTGTTCGCAAGGCGAAAAAAGATCAAGTTAATCAGAACAAGGGTAACAACGAGGAGCTAATCACATGAAAATAGACTATAATTTTGCTTTTTTTGATGAAGGGTCGAAAAGAGAAATTAGAAGAGCAACACTTAAAGCCGTTGCTATTCCTGGTTATCAGGTACCTTTTGCTTCTAGGGAAATGCCCATCGCCAGAGGCTGGGGAACAGGAGGGCTGCAGTTAACACTTTCGTTGGTGGGTAAAGAAGATATTCTGAAAGTGATTGACCAAGGCTCTGATGAATCGGTAAATGCCGTCAATATAAAAAAGCTTATCGCTATAACGACGGGGATTTTAGTTACTGACGAAACAACGGACGCGACCATCATCCAATCCCGACATAGAATTCCAGAAACCCCCTTGCAAGAAGGTCAGATCATGGTTCTTCAGGTGCCTTTACCTGAACCCCTGAGATATTATGAACCAAGTGAATATGAAACAAAAAAGCTGCATGCGGAACAAGAGTACAGCGGTGCCTGGCTGATGCTCTTCGAGCAAATCATGAACTATGGAACAATGTCGACGGGTGCCGATCATCCAGTGATGGTTCATGGCAGGTATGTTATGGCCCCCAGCCCTATCCCGAGATTCGATAATCCAAAGTTGAATAATTCAAGGGCCTTGATACTATTAGGCGCAGGTCGAGAAAAAAAGGTCTATGCAGTCCCGCCGTATACTAAGGTTTTGTCCCTTGATTTTGAAGACTACCTATTTGAAGCTGAGTCTTTTGAGGACAAGTGTTGTAGATTGTGTGGAGCTAGAGGTGTATTTCTGGACGAAATACTGGATGATGTGACAGGTGAAACGTCGTATCAATGCAACGATACCAGCTATTGTTTGCAGAAGTTGAATAGTAAGTAATAGGATGAGGGATTGTGAAATGGAAGATTTTGAACAGCCTGTCTTGTCCGTAATAAATATTAATAAACAATATGGCAGCGGATGTGAAAACTGCAGGGGCTTAGAGGGGAATCGCTTGCTGAAAAATTATTGTCCTGTCTGTGGAACGGTCTATGCCTGCCGGGACATTACTTTCGAGGTGTATGCGGGAGAAATATTAGGAGTTGTCGGAGAAAGCGGAAGCGGCAAGTCGACCATGATGGAGTGTCTATATTTTGATCAGGAGGTCACAAGCGGCGAGGCTTATATCAATTCCTACAAATACGGGAACGCCAATGTTTTTGCAGAATCATCCCAACAAAAACGTTATATTCGGAATCATATGATGGGAAAAGTCTATCAGAATCCACTTATGAGTTTGAAAATGAATTTTTCTTCAATTGGCAATATCGCCGAAAAACTGATTTCCGCAGGCAACAGGAATGTCGGTAAGATGGAGGCCAGAGGGGAAGAGCTGCTGGAGCATGTCAACATACCGGTTTATCGGATGAAAGAAGCTCCCAAGAATTTCTCGGGTGGCATGCAGCAAAGGGTGCAAATAGCTAAAGCCTTATCGAACAATCCACCAATTTTACTGCTTGATGAAGTAACCACAGGGTTGGATCTGTCGGTTCAAGCTAGTGTTCTGGATTTGATCAAGACAATCCAGAGAGGGTTAAAAATTACAGTGGTCATTGTCTCCCATGATTTAGGCGTTATTCGAATGTTGGCAGATCGAACAATGGTCATGTTGGATGGAAGGATTATAGAGCATGGCTTGACAGATCAAATTCTGGAAGATCCGCAGCATGGCTATACACAGAAGTTAGTACAGTCCTTGCTTTAGTCGGACGCAGGCTATGTAATCTGTAAAGAGAGAAACGTTGGAGGAGGAGAGGATGATCAAAAGTCTTGGCAAAGAACCTTGTATCCATGAGAACTGCCAATTGTACAATGTTGAATTGGGTGAGTATACGGAGATAGGGATTAATAATGTTTTTGAAAATGTAAAATTCAATGATTTTTCCTATACCGGCCAGTTTTGTATTCTGCAAAATGCTGAAATCGGCAAATTCTCAAACATTGCGGCAATGGTGAGAATTGGACCAACAGATCATCCAATGGATAGGCCGACGCTGCACCACTTTACGTACCGCCGGATTAAGTATGGATTTGCATCGTCGGATGATGAAGAATTCTTCCAGAGGCGGTCAGAGCATAAAGTCTATATTGGCCATGATACTTGGCTTGGACACGGGGCGATCCTTATGCCGGGTGTGAAAATTGGCAATGGAGCGGTTGTGGGCAGCGGCGCGATTGTTACCAAAGATGTTGATCCCTATACCATTGTTGTCGGAGTGCCGGCAAAACCGATCAAGAGACGTTTTGCTGAAGATATTGTTCGAAAACTGGAGGAAATTAAGTGGTGGGACTGGTCCTATGGAATCATTAAAGAAAGGCTTGATGATTTTTACCTTCCAATTAATAGCTTCACAGACAAGTACTATAAAGCAGGTGAGTAAATGGATACTATGCTGGCTATAGAACATTTATCAAAATCATTTGTCATCCATAATTTAGGCAAGCAAATTGAAGCACTGCACGACATTTGTATCGATTTGAAAGAAGGTGAGTTTGTCGGTATCACTGGAAAAAGTGGCAGTGGGAAATCAACGGTATTCAAGTGCATTTATCGAACATATGCACCACAGAAAGGCAGCATTTGGTATAATTCAAAAAAATATGGTCTTGTTAATTTAGCGGAACTTTCGGAACGACAGATAATTTATCTAAGAAAACATGAGATTGGCTACGTATCACAGTTTTTAAGTACTATGCCTCGGACAACCGCGCAGGAGCTGGTAAAGCAGGCAGTTTTAGAGATGGGGCATGCAGAAGATTACGCAGAACGTGAAGCTGCGAAAATGCTTGAGCACTTTGAATTGGACAGAGAATTATGGGGCTGTTATCCGGGTACCTTTTCCGGAGGGGAAAAGCTGCGGCTGAATATTGCCAGGGCTATGATAAAACGTCCTAGGCTGTTGCTACTGGATGAGCCGACCGCCAGTTTAGATCATGCTTCTAAATTGAAAGTGAGAGAACTTATTGAGCAATTGAAAAGAGAAGGAACAACTATGATGGGAATCTTTCATGATCTTGAATTTATGGAGAACCTTTGTAGTCGGGAATATACCATGCGCGATGGAAATTTGGCAGATCATTAAATTTAACTTAAATCTTACAAAGGATTAATGGAGGCTTAATAATACTCAGGTAAAATAAGCCTAGGTTATCCTCATTGTTCTATGTATAAGGGTTAGTCTTAGTACTGGTTTCAATGGTCGGGATACATATTCCAAACTTGAGAGGAGAATAAACGTGAAAAAAATCCCTTTATTTGCGCTAGTCATTATGCTTGTGTCATCTCTTTTAGCAGGTTGCGGGTCCTCAGCCACATCTACAGACTCAGGTTCAGACGTTAAAGACCCGGCTACCATCACTATTGCTTGGTTACCCAATAATGCGGCAGAGGATTTTAAGGATGCTCGAGCTGAGATCGGCAAGGCAATCGAAAAGGCCACCGGTTTAAAAGTGGAAGATAAATTAACCACGGATTACGGAATTACCGTTGAAGCCATCGCCAGCGGCAATGCCCAAGTTGCATACTTAGGCGGCGAATCCTATGTTGAGGCTCACAAAAAAAATCCTAAGGTTGTTCCCCTGGTAGTCAACAGCGGAACATCAGGAACCCTGAGTGATGCCTTGTATTATAGTCGGTTAGTCGTTAAGAAAGGCAATGAAGATCAGTATAAATCTGGTTCTGAGTATGCTATTGATAACATAACAGGGAAAAAGATGTCTTTTGTATCTACTAGTTCTACTTCTGGATTCAAAGTGCCTTCATCGGCCATCGTGTCTCATTTCTCCGCGCAAGACAAATGGAAAAGCCTGAAAGCTGAAGATCTGCTTCAAGGTGGGAAAGACAAATTTTTCAGCCAGGTGCTTTTTGGAGGTTCTCACCAGCTATCGTTGCTCAACGTCCTAACAGATAAATCTGATATCTCGGCTGTGGATGATATCGACGTGGTAAGCTATGTGGATCTTACATCAGGAAAAGATAACATGCCGGGAGCTGTTTACTCCATTAAGCAGGATGCTACGGATCCGTTCAGTAAACTGGCTGGTTCGCAATATGTGGTCATCAAATCCACCCCAGTTATGAACGCTCCAATTGTAGTTAATACTGGTGCATTAAGTAAGAAGACTGTCGATGCTATGATTAAAGTCCTTACCTCTGATGAGGTTACCAAGAACGAAAAGATTTTCTTGCCTAAGGATTCCAAAGCTAAAGGGTTTTTCAATGCACCTCAGCATTTTATGACAACCGATGATGCTTGGTATCAACCCATCCGTGATCTGAGCAAATAAGGATAAGGGTTATATTGGATAATCGCTGCAATAGATAATTGGAACATTAGTCTAATGAAATATTAGTTTATGAAGGGGTGTTGAAATCAACCACAACCATGAGAAATAATGGGCAAGGTTATTTCGACACCTCTCTCAATCTAATCTTTGAACCTTGACTCCCGTGAAAAATTATACCTATAAGTTGAATTGAGAATCATTATTTTTGTGACTATTCAGGTACTCAGTTAATCTACCACAGATTACACAGATTAACACAGAATAAATACATTTTGGCTCTAAACTACAAATCGCTTGTAACTCAATTGATGTTCGCCAAAGTTGATTAAAAGGCCAAGGCGTATTTACAGTGTTTATCCTTGTAGGTATAAAAAATGCGGGATTTTAGGATTGGATTAAAAAGAAAGGAAGTGCAGTATGGCATTATTGAAGTTAAAGAATGTTACTAAATATTATAATCAAGTAATACCAGCCTTAGACAATGTCAGCTTCTCTGTCGATGAAGGCGAGTTTGTTTCCATCATCGGTCCTTCCGGAGCAGGAAAGTCGACGCTTCTGCGCTGTATTAACCGGATGGTCGAAGCAAGTAGTGGGGAAATCTCAGTTGACGGCGTAGTTTCCTCAAGTTTGACTAAGAAAAAGTTAAGGACGCTAAGGACAAAGATCGGTATGATTTTTCAACACTATAATTTAGTTGATCGACTGACAGTTATTGAGAATGTGCTCCACGGCAGGCTTGGTTATAAATCAACACTGGCGGGGATCTTAGGCAGATATAGTCAAGAAGAAAAAAAACAGGCGTTCCGAATTATTAAGATTTTGGGCCTTGAGGATCAAGTATATAAGCGGTGCGATCAGTTGAGCGGCGGGCAAAAGCAACGGGTGGGTATTGCCAGGGCCTTGATCCAAAATCCCAAAATTATTTTGTGTGATGAGCCGATTGCTTCGTTGGACCCTAATGCTTCGAAAATTATCATGGATCATCTCAGAAACATTTCCACCGAGATGGGGATAACCGTCGTGGTTAATTTACATCAAGTTGAGATAGCCATTAAATATTCCGATCGCATCATCGGTGTCAATAAGGGAAAAGTAGTTTTCGACGGATCTCCCAGCCTTCTAACAGAAGGGCAGATTTGTGATATCTATGGTTCAGAGTGCGAAGATTTGATTTTCGATTTAGGAGAACGCCATGCGGGATGATATTTTCACCAAACGCCGGAATGACAATCTGGGATTTTTTTTGTTATTAGCCCTTCTTACGGTAGGCTCGATTATTCTTACTAAGTATGATGTCATGAAAGGCTTTAGCAGTATTACCAAGGCCCTAATCTGGGGGGCGAGCAATTTTTATCCGGATGCTGAGTCATTTAGAATACTCCCTGACGTCTTACCTAAATTACAGGAAACGGTCCTGATGTCTATTGCTGCAACAACCGTAGCCGCAGTTTTTGCCTTGGTCTTATCCTTAGGAGGTTCTAAAACGACAAGACTGAACAAGATTTTTAGTGTTCTCAGTAGGGGGATAGCGTCTCTCTTTCGAAACATCCCACTTGTAGCTTGGGCCATGATTTTGATGTTAGCGTTTAGCCAAAGTCCTATGACCGGTTATTTTGCTCTGTTCTTTGCTTCGTTCGGATTTTTAACCCGTGCTTTTATGGAAACGATTGATGAAGTGGGCCATAACGCGATTGAAGCCTTGCAAGCGACTGGCGCAAATTACTTCCATATTATTTTTCAGGCAGTATTACCAGCAAGTATGCCCCAAATGATCAGCTGGTTATTATACATGATTGAAACGAATATCCGTGACGCGACCTTAGTTGGAGTACTTACAGGAACAGGAATCGGGTTCTCCTTTGATCTGTATTACAAAAGGTTTGATTATCACGCCGCCAGCCTAGTTGTGATTTTCATCGTCATCACAGTTATCTTCATAGAATTTGTATCTAATAATATTAGAAGGGTGATTTTGTGATGCAGTTTGAAGAATCAATCAACGGTTGGGCGCAATTACGTGATAATACTAAGGATGTTAATCTAAGTATAAGTTCAATCAAGCCCTTGAATAAAGCATCGATGACTATGCAGGCATTTCTTTTAATTTTATTAGCCTTAACAATCTATTTTTTCGTCACTCTTGATTATCAGGGGATCAACATCCTCAAAGGTCTAGCTGATACTTTCGACAATTTTTTGACGGTTTTTCTGCACCCTTACGCTCATCGTTTTACCCTAGGTGAAGCGTTCTTCAATATTGTAGTCACTTTAGGGTTGGCCTTTCTGTCAACCTTGATCGGCGGAGTTATTGCTTTGTTTTTGGGACTGCTGGCCGCTCAAAATTTGGCTCCGAAACAAATTACCAATCTTATAAAGGGCTTTGTTGCGTTTATTCGAGCTGTGCCAACGATCTTATGGGTCTTGATCTTTGCTGTGGCCGCTGGCCTGGGCAGCGCTGCTGCAATTATCGGCTTGAGTTTTCATTCAATCAGTTATCTTACTAAGGCTTACTCCGAATCGTTTGAAGACCTAGATAGAAGTGTCATTGAAGCGTTAATGGCCAGCGGTGCCAACTGGTGGCAGATCGTATTTCAGGCGGTGATACCTTCATCTATTACTTATTTGCTTTCTTGGACTTTCTTGAGATTTGAAATCAATTTTGCTAATGCTGTGGCAATGGGTGCCGCTGCCGGAGCGGGTGGGATTGGCTTTGATCTGTTTATGGCTGGTAATTTCTATTTTGATCTTCACGAAGTGGGTGTCATCACTTATTTTATTATTGCCATTGCGATTGTTCTTGAGATAGCTTCTACCAATATTAAAGGGAAGCTTCAAAAAAGTATGTAATCATCATTTTGACTAGTGATTGATCATTCTCAAAGCAAGGAGTAATTACAGATGCGAACAACAAAGTTATGCATTTATAACGCGCAGATCATTTTACCTGAGAAAGTTATTAAGGGTCATATCCTTATTGATGGTCAGAGAATTTCAGAGGTATCGGAAAGTGGTTTCCCTAAAGTTAAATCCTATCCTGATGTCACGATGATGGATGCCGAAGGATGTTATGTAATGCCAGGAATGATCGATCTACATAGTGATGCGATCGAAAAGGAGATTCAACCAAGACCTAATACTTTATTTCCTATCAATATGGCTTTCTATGAGCTGGAAAAAAAGCTTGCCGTTAGCGGTATAACTACTATGTACCATTCCCTGAGCTTGAGTGATGAATGGGGAGTACGAAATAAAGAGATGGTTGTAGGGGTCATTAATAACATCAATAGACTTAAACAGAATCGTTCTATGATTAATCATAAGATTCACCTTCGATATGAATTGACGTTTCTGGCGGGGATTAGTATCTTAGAAAGTCTTATCAGGGATAAGAGTATAGACCTCATGTCTTATATGGATCATACTCCAGGTCAGGGACAGTTCAGAGATACAGAAACACTGAAGAGCTTTACAATGCAATCCTATGGCAAAAAGGCGCAGGAAGTGGAAGATTTTATGGATAGAACCATTGAGAACCAGGCTAGGATTGATTGGTTCAAGCTGATTAGTTTAGCCAAGTTTGCTAAAACAAGGGGAATTCGATTAGCTTCCCATGATGATGACACAAAAGAGAAAATCGAGACATTACTTAAATGCGAAGGGGTATTAAGTGAATTCCCAATTAACATGGAGACTGCCCTTTACGCAAAATCTCGAGATATTCATGTATGTGTGGGAGCCCCAAATATTGTACGCGGGAAGTCCCATAGTAACAATATGAGAGCAATTGATGCTATTACGAATAATGCTGCCGACATCGTATGTTCTGACTATCTGCCCAGTGCGATGCTTCCAGCAGTTTTTCATCTAACTAGGGAAGGGATTAAGCTAACTAAAGCAGTGAAGATGGTCACGCTAAATCCAGCGAAGGCTCTGGGAATTGACCAAGAAGTCGGGAGCGTAGAAGTTGGGAAATGCGCGGACTTAATACTTGTGGGCATGCATGAAGATTATCCCATACTTCGCAAAACTCTAGTTGGCGGGAACATAGTTTTTCAATCGGATTTCTTAGTATCAAACTCGAAGAAAGTTGAAATTGTCTGTTGAGCAGCTGTCTATAAAGTCAAAGGGTGATTTTGTGAATCAATTTGAAAAACTAATTATAGAAGAATCAAGCAATATTTGTGAGCAATTAAACAGCGCAGAAGAAGCTAGAAATAGAATAAGGGTTAAACCCCTGAAAGAGGCGGCCATTGCTGTTTGGGCGATGCTGATAATTATTGTAGTTTATACAATCTTTCTTTTCCTAACAAAACAGCGTGGTGAACTCTCTATGGGTTTTGTCGATACTTGTCATAATTTTGAGGCTATGATTCTTCAACCCTATACTCATAGCTTTTCGTTAGGGGATGCTATTTTCCAGTTATCAGACATAGAAAGAGTTGAAATGAATGTTGATTAGACAGGCAGTAGAGACTGATTTACCCGCTGTAATTGAGCTTTTAAAAGAAATGGACGGAGAAGTCGGGATTGATTCTAGTGAGGCACTGACAATATGGCATAAGATGACGGTATATCCGTTCTATAAAATTTTTGTCGTGGAAAAAAATAATCTCATTATCGGTACATGCAGTTTGATCATCATTGACAATTTAGGCCATCAAGGCGCGAAACTAGCCATAGCAGAAAGTATGATTATTAGTCAGGATCATAGAGGACAAAGTATTGGGGGCAAACTAATGCAATTTGTTATGGAAAGGGCTAAAGAAGAAAATTGCTATAAGCTTATGCTTTCCAGTAATAAAAAAAGGATTGAGGCTCATAAATTTTATGAACAGCTTGGTTTTGAGCAGCATGGAATGAGTTTTATGATAGAGGTTGGAAATAATGATTGATTTACACGTGCACACCAAAATATCGGATTGTTCACTGAGCGCCCGTGAGGTTATTAAGCTGGCTAAGGATAGGGGAATCACTCATCTCGCTATTACCGATCATGATACGACGAATGGCTTGGAAGAAGCGATAACTCTTGGTCAGGAGATCGGTGTGGGTATTGTTCCGGGGATAGAAATCTCTGCGTATGATTATGGGAGAAGTAGGAAAGCGCATATCCTCGGTTTATTTATTGAACCAGGGCATCCCGCTTTAGATTTGTTGTGCATCCCTCTTGTTCAAAGAAGAAACCAGATATCTTATGAGATGGTCAAAAAGGTTAATGCTGCAGGGTATGACATAGTTTGGGAGGATGTCTGGAAGTATGAAGGGGGAACGGGTGTTTATAAACAACATATAATGCATGCTTTGCTGGACAAAGGCTATTGTGAGAGCATTTATGGTGATCTATACAAAAAGCTGTTTCAGAAAGGGAGCGCTGCTGAACCTCCGGGGATTGCTTTTATTCCGCTCCAATATATAGACGCTCGCGCTGCGATTCGGGCTGTCCGAGAGGCCGGAGGGATCGCCGTCCTTGCTCATCCGGGACAGCTTCTTAATTTTGACGCGGTTGATGAATGGGTGGAGTTTGGACTGGAGGGAATTGAAGGGTTTCATCCCAGCCACAATCAAGAGGACCTGGAAATGTCCTGGCATTATGTCAAAAAACATAATTTGATAATGACAGGAGGATCGGATTTTCATGGCTTATATGGAGAGAAGCCGGTTGAATTGGGATGCCTTGAACTAGATCAGAAATGTATCGACGAATTGTTATCCAGAAAAGAAGGACGAACCATGGAGATAGACGATCAATAGAGACGTAACTTTTTTTGCAGCCAACAGAATAAAGATGTATAATTAATATGACTTATTCTCAGGGCGGGGTGCAAGTCCCCACCGGCGGTATCCCAGTTTTTCTGGGGAGCCCGCGAGCGCTCCTTTATCAGGAGGTCAGCAGATCTGGTTTGAATCCAGAGCCGACGGTATAGTCCGGATGAAAGAGGATAAGGTGGTCGGCATAATCTACTTCACATCAGTGATTTTGAGATGAAGTTTATATGGTTTTTGCTTACTGTCTGTCTCTATGCCCTGATTCAAGTAAGTCGACTAGAATATAGGAGGCTGATTACTTTGAATCAAACTTTGTTAGCTCAATTTGGAAACTCTGTTGAAAGAGTAGAAAAGGCTCTTGACGCGTTGCGTCATGGTCAAGGAATCTTGGTTACGGATGATGAACAAAGGGAAAATGAAGGAGATATTTTCTTTGCGGCAGAGTCTTTAACAAATGATCAAATGGCTATGTTGATCCGAGAAGGTAGTGGCATTGTCTGCTTGTGTCTGACTGAAGAAAAGGTCAAAGCATTAGGATTGCCCATGATGGTGGAAACCAACACAAGCAGTTATCAAACGCCCTTTACTGTATCGATCGAAGCGGCAAGCGGTGTTACGACAGGAGTGTCTGCTGCCGACCGTGTGACGACTGTGAAAGCGGCCATTGCTGATCAGGCGCGTCCGGATGATCTCCGTCGCCCGGGGCACGTTTTCCCTTTACGGGCTAAGCCATTAGGTGTGTTTGAGCGACAAGGACATACAGAAGCAAATGTTGATTTGATGCGGCTTGCAGGGCTTAAACCTTATGGAGTCCTATGTGAACTTACAAATCCCGATGGTACCATGGCTCGCCTGCCTGAAATCGTGGCCTTTGCTCAGAAAAACAAGATGACTGTAGTTACAGTTGATGATATTCTTAGCTACCGTCTCATGAGAGAACAGAGAGAGGTTGCTTCACTCTAATCTAAAACTCACTGAATCAAGACCCCCACTTTTCTAAGTGGGGGTCTTCAACGTATTGCTATATCTATTTTTAGGAAGAAGACGGGGGTATGTCATTATTTTCCGTCACCTGATCAGGAGTCCCTAATAATTCCGGTGGATTTTGAGATGAAATACATGCCGAGTTTTTAACTTGATCAACAAAATTCAATACTACTGTAGTACCTTTGACAATAGCTTTACGAGCCCCTTCTCTTGCTTCAGGGGATACTGCTAGAACTATTGCCGCAGCACCAAGGATAAATCCAAGCGGAGATTTTTTAATGAATTTTAACAATACAAACACTCCCCGTATTAAACATGAAATAGTAGTAACCAAAAATTCCATAATTTATGCATTTAAATCCAGGTGTTTTTAGGTATAAATCAACCTTGCCTAGAACATACTGAAATTTGTTACTTAATTAAGGATAAGAGAAAATTGGGGAGGGCTAAAGATTGGGGATCCTATTAAATCAGCCTAAACGACGGCATATACGAAAATTACCGGGAAGAGCACGTATTGAGGTATTTGGGCTTAAACACAATACTGTACTCAGAGCACAAATTATTGAGCTTTTCGGCCGATGTGAAGGTATTGAGAGGGTATCTCCATGTGTCGATACAGGCAGGTTACTTATTAGGTTTTGTGAACAAACAATTTCTGTTGAAGAGATCATTGAAAGGCTTTGGATGATTGAAGTGTCTGCTTCCGATCGTGACTTAGACAATCAATCACGAATAATGGAACAAGTTTACAACGAAGTCGCGGTTTCTACGTTCGAAGGTGAAAATTTAGCAAATACAACTGAAAATTATAACCATCAGATGTATTCAATGCCCAATTTGCTGGCATTGAAACCGAGTCAGACCATTCCATCGGAAAATCAAAAAACGAAGATACCCCTTCCCTTAACCCTTTCTGTTGGGGGGCTAGGAATTATTGGTATCAAACAACTTTTGTGGGGTAAATCGGCATTAGCCAGAAGCTCTATGTCCTTTAATTTAGCTGCATTGTTAGCTGTTGTCAGTGGATATTCCTATTTCAAGCGTAGCCCTGCTCAGTCTCAGAATAAATGGGTTAATCCAGAATTTCTGCTAGGGATAAGTGCGTTGGGTCTGGCTTTGGTGCGGGAAAATATGGTCGTTCTTGCTGGGCTAAGCCTGATGCAGTATCTGAAATGGAAAAGAGAACAACTAAATTTATCCAGAGATAACAGTCCTTCAATCTCTCCAGAAATCAAGAGCTATAGTGAGAAAACAAGTCGAGTGAGTACGTTGATGGCAGGTGCAACATGGGCATTTACGGGAAGTCCTCTTAGGGGGATTGCAGTTTTGTTAGCTGGCAACCCAAGGGTAGCAACTTTGCCTGCCCAGTATACCTGGGACCAAGCAGATTTTACAGCCCGAGAAAATGGGTATTTGATTCCCGAAAATAGTTCTTTGGAAGAATTAGCAGCGACTAAATGTATCGCCCTGGAAGATACCTCTCTCATTGTAAGAGAACATTTGACTGAAATTGAGTGTATCTCGAATGAAGAGGATGAGTCTAAACTATGGCATTTGGCAGCTTCAATTATGAAAAAGACTGGACATTCTTGGCATGATGAAGTGCTTGAAAAGGCGAATATGGCTGGAGGAACACTCCGTACTGCTTTTAAAGTTGAGCAATTAGCGGAAGGAACAAAGGCGAAAATCCAAAACGTTGAAGTAATAATGGGTAGTCAGAAATTCTTGGAACATAATGGGGTGAATTGTGATCACTTTTTACTTGAAATAAAAAGGAAACAAAAGCATGGTTTCGAGGTATTGTGTTTAGCATGGGAAAAGGTTTTTCTCGGAATGCTTGTAAGGAAAAAAGAAATTATCGCCAATGAGCATTTTGCAGTAATAGAAAATTTAAGAAACAAAAATATCAATATAAACATTCTCAATGATAGTTTAAATCTAAATCATGAAACTCTCGATCAATTCTGCCTTAAGACATGTTGGTTAGATAGTAGCAAGGAAATGCTCTCAGAAAAGATTTCAAGTTTACGACAAGTTGGTGAAAACGTCCTAGTTATTGGGGGAAATAATCAAGTTTGCGAAGATGAGGAAGTTATTAATGGTGTTCCATCGATTCCCATCGAAAAGGTAAAAGATTTGAGTAGGTCCATTACCTATTCACAAAATATCAAGACCACGGTTAAAGAGAACTTTAAAATAGCAAAGTTATGGAATGTGGTTGGCACTTTGTTGGCCATTCCTCTAGCAATAACCGCCCCAATCGTCAATATATTCTCAGATGCTATTACTTTGCTTCTTTTAGCAAGAAGTAAAAGGATAAGCGAGAATATTCAGGGTTCGAGTTGTAAACCTAAGCCTAAACCTAAATCTAAACATATGCCCCCCCAAGTTCCAGATCTTAATGCGAAATCTCAAATAAAAACTAAAGAATCCGGAATATCTTGGCATGCTCTTGCGAATGAGGCTATTATTCAAAATTTTAAAGTTGATGTCGATCAGGGATTAACTGCTGAACAAGTGCTAGCAAATTATAATCAATTTGGCTTAAACAAGCTGGAAAGAAAACAACAAGAACATTGGTTAAGGTCCTATTTGGGACAATTTAAAGAGTTTACGACCCTAATTTTATTGGGGACATCAATTCTTGCGCTTGTAACAGGATCTTGGTTCGATGGTCTGGCAATGGGATCTATTCTCTTAGCTAATGCTGCAATTGGCACAATTCAAGAGCGTAAGGCCGAAAGGGTAATTGAAGCCCTCAATCAATTTCAACCTTCCCACTGCAACGTAATAAGGGAAGGGGAAAATATGGATATAATAGGAACAGAATTGCTTCCCGGGGATATTGTAAACCTGGAATCTGGTGACAGAGTACCTGCTGATATACGCTTGCTCAATTCCTGGAATCTAGAAGTTAACGAGGCAGCTTTAACTGGCGAGTCTCTTCCGATTATTAAAGATCCCCAAATACTCAGCGAAGATTGTCCTTTAGCAGAGCGCAAGAACATGCTCTACCTAGGAACCGATGTGACACGAGGAAAAGGGATAGGAATAGTCGTTAGGACAGGAATGGAAACCGAAATTGGTTATCTAATGTCACTAATGGAAGGGCAAGAAAAGGTTTTAACCCCTCTGCACGAAAAAGTTACCAGTATTAGTAAAACATTTATTAAAGGGGCCGCGCTAGCCGGAGCTTTAGTATTTATGGCGGGAATACTTAGAGGACGACCGATCACGCAAATTGTAACGACATCAATTACGCTTGCAGCCTCGGCAGTGCCTGAGGGACTACCCGTGACGATAACTATTGCCTTAAGCGCAGGCATTTTCCGCATGGCTAAGAAGAACGCCCTGATTCGCAAGTTATCGGCCCTGGAAACATTAGGTCGAACAACGGTGATTTGTTCAGATAAAACTGGAACTTTAACCAAAAACGAAATGACAGTAAAAAGAATTGCGTTAGTCAATGCATCTTATGCAGTAGAAGGTAATGGCTATGAACCGGAAGGACTGATTACTAAGGTTAGTTTGAACGGTTCCCCTAGCAATGAACGAGTTCAGGATTCTCCGGAACTACATCAACTAGCTCGAATCGCCGTTCTTTGTAATGACAGCAAGCTTATGCAGGAAAAAGAGTCTTGGACAACTAAAGGCGATCCAACGGAAGGGGCCCTCCTAACATTTGCTGCAAAATTAGGTTTATGGCAGGAGAAGATGGTTCATTGGCATAGAGTTCATGAAGTACCGTTTGACTCAAATTCTGGAACCATGAACGTTGTTTGTAAGGATACTCAGACTGATAAGGACTGTTTTGTATTTTGCAAAGGATCAGTTGAGGTAGTTCTCGAGCGGTGTCAATGGTATCAGTTGGATGGGGAGATTCATCCTCTGACTGAGGAAAAGAAGGAACTAATCCATCGACAAAATGAAACATTAGCGCTTGATGCTCTAAGGGTCTTAGCGTTCGCCTATTGTCCAACAGAGTGGCTGGAAGGGCAGGAAAATGATCTTAAAGTAATCGATGACCAACTCATTTACGTAGGCTTAATGGGGATGATGGATCCACCGAAACCTGAGGTAGAAAAGAGCATTCGCGAAGCCTACACATTAGGTGTAAAACCGGTCATGATAACCGGTGATCACCCAATTACAGCTATTGCCATAGCTAAAGAATTGGGAATTGGGGGTTCGAACACAAAAGTCCTGACGGGTCAGGACTTAGATCGACTCAGTGATGAAGAATTAGTTAGCATGGTTGAAGAAATCTCAATTTTCGCCAGGGTTGCCCCTGAACATAAACTCCGAATAGTTACAGCTTATCAAAAATGTGGACACATTGTTGCTATGACAGGAGACGGGGTCAATGATACCCCTGCCATAAAGCAATCAAATGTGGGAATAGCTATGGGTCGGACGGGAACCGATGTTACGAAAGCCACGGCGGATATGATTTTGAAGGAGGATCATTTTGGTTCAATCATTGAAGGTGTCAAGGTGGGGCGAACTATAATCGGAAATATTCGGAAAGCGATCGGTTGTCTATTGACGGGGAATTTGGCCGAAGTTTTGGTGACAGCCGTTGCAGTGATCGTAGGGTTGCCGATGCCACTTGTGCCTATCCAGATTCTCTTGATGAACCTGCTTACCGATGCAATACCCGCTATGATCTTAGCGGTGAACCCCGGTAATAAGACAAAGCAAACTGCCCGCCAGGATATCGTGGATAAAGCACTGTACTCTAAGGTCATAACGCGTGGTATCTTGCTTGGCGTTGGCTCGTTAGGTTTATTTGCCGCTACCCTGGCAGCTGGAGCACCATTACTTGTTGCTCAGACGACGGCCTTCGCGACATTAGTAGTGGGTCAGTTAATCCAAACTCTTTCCTGGAGACAGGAGGGTTCCCAAGAGCGCCTTAAAGAATCGCTCAAAGACCGATATTTGGTAGGCGGCTTAGGAGCATCCTTCCTGGCATTATTAGGAGCGATTTATATTCCGGCGGCTGCAGGGTTTTTTCACACAGCACCACTTATGCCTCAACACTGGTTAAACATACTTTTGGTCGCGGGTTCAGTTTCAATATTATCGAAACCATTTCTATTCCTGGTATCAAAAGAACACTTAGCAGGTGCCCACGAAGACCCTGTCTTCGCACGTATTAGCTCTTCTTGCCGAAGACACTGTCTTCGCACGTGTTAACCTTCTTGCCGAAGACACTGTCTTCGCACGGGTTAAACCTTCTTGCCGAAGACACTGTCTTCGCACGGGTTAAACCTTCTTTCAAGCCGAAAAACTCAAATCATTCGCACGTATTTTCTGAGATAACCCCAATATACTAATTATTGAATTAACTAAGAGAGAAACAAAGGGGCGAGAAGATGGAAACTATTAGAAGTTTTATCAGAACCTTTTTTAGAACCTACTTAGTAGCCTTGGGGTTAATCTCGTTACCCTTTATAATTTTACTTATTTCAAATTATTGGATCAGAGTTAATCTTGAAGTTGTGGTCTATGGCTTAATATTTTCATTTCTCTCAAGTTTTGTTATAGCCTATAATTTCAGGCATTATGAAAAGTCAGTTACCTTTACAAATGCCAATTTGTTTGTAAACAATCTGATTGATTCTTTAATGGAATTAGGATTCTTAGTAAAAAATAAAACCGCAGATTCTATAGAATTTGAGCCCACGGTGCATGCCCATTTATTTGCAGGAAACATTGTAATCCATTGGGCTGATAATTCTGCCACTATTGAAGGGTCTAGATCACAAGTTCTTAAAGGCTTGGAGCTAACACTAAATAGAAATTAACAAGTGGAAAAGCCAGATCACTGTACGTGCAATAGAGGATTGAATGGACGGAGGCCCGAAAATGTTCAAAAATATTGAAAAGACCAGTTTAATCACTGGTGTTGCTCTTGGCTTAACGGCTACAACCATTCTGCCTATTATGAAGAGCACCCTTCTTACCCTTGGAATCGTTGGTGTTAGGGGGACACTAAGCTTAGTGGATTGTACGAAAACAACCATTAAACTTGCTAAAGAAGAAATCGAAGACATTATCGCTGAAGCACAGTTTGAAAGGATGAAAAAACAACTGGACGAAGAAATTAGTCTACTGTCAAAAAACTAATAGAGGAAAAACAGTTGGTCAAAATGGCAGAATTAGCGTAAGTGAAAGGTGTGATTGACAAGCGTGGTAGATGAACAAATAATAGATGACCATTTGAGACAAGCTCTATCCCATATTGAATTGGCTATAAATTCGAGTATTAAAGCTGGAGTTGAAAACCCGTCCGGGCAAAAGTTAATTGGACAGAAATGGGAAGCCTTTCTTGGACAATTCTTCGAATACGCTCGCGCAAAAGGGAAAGAGCAACGAGTCAATTTATTAGGATGGATAAGCTTTCCTCGTATACGGCATTAATCAGCGGAATAATAAAATGGAGGGATCATTTTGTTTAGCAAGGGGACTTTATGGGCTGGGGCGATTTCGGGTGGGATTGCCCAAATAAAAGGTTCTCGCGAGTATACCTGCGGGAAGATCGATGAAAATGAGTATGTCGTTCACACTACAAGAAACGTTACAGAAACTTTCGGGCTAATGGCAGGACTGGAGTATGGTGCAATGCTTGGTGCAGCTTTAATTCCGGGTGTTGGTTCTATCGTTGGAACAATTCTGGGCGGAATTTTAGGAGATCGCTTGGGAAATGTAGTCGGGATACAAGTTGGAAATTCGATTGTTAATCAGAAAAAGTTAGGAAAGTTAACGAATTGATAAAGCCCCTAAATAGTTTTCTATCATTGATACGATAGAAAACTATTTTTTTGTCAACAATGCGTTTTGGGTGAGTTTCGTTGTACTTCTTATAAATAGTAATAATATACAATGAAGTGAATAATTACTGGTATATTTGAGCGATTTTTAACATGAATTTTACATTCTCTTAGCAAAGCCCTAACAGTTTTTTGGTATTATAGCAGTATCAAATCTTTGAGGTGAGCTATGACGCTAAGATGGATAAAAAAGTCGACCAATAGAATTGACAATCGTAAAGCTGACATAACTTTCATCGAGAATTATAAACAACGCCCTAATAAATCGATAACGAAAACACCTACTAGAATAGTGTTGAATAAAAAAAGTGTCTTACTTGGTATTTGTCGAAAGAGGCAACAATTCACCGAACTTAGAACGATAAGAGCTGTAGAAAATTGCAGAAGGTTAGTCTCTGAACAAATTGAAAGCTTCTTTGAGCAGAAGGAAAGAACAGTGAATAATTTACCCGAGATAATTGTTGGTAGAAAATCATATTCGAACGTATTTAATAACAATGACGTAGAAAAGCTCTATGATGAAACCGAACGTATTATCTTAAATAACTTGTTTCAACGATTTAACTGTTTAATTGCAAGGAGACAAATAAAAACAAACTCTGATTTCCGATTTTCAAATCAATGGATTTCTGATATTTTTAGTCCATTGCAAAAATATATTGAAACTAAAAATCAAACAGTTTTAATTACTTCCCTCGTGGAAGCACTTAGTAGAAGAACTCTAAGTGACTCAATCGAATCACTCGTGGCAAATTCTATAATAGCTAAATTGGTCTGTAATATCGACATAAGCACAATTCTTTTACCCAAATTAGGAATTAGCTCTGGCTTAGAAACGATGGAGTTAAATGAAGAACTTCTCAAAAGAATTAGTGGAGCTTTGTATTCAATAAAAGTACACTTAATTCAAGAGATTAATAGTCGAATTGCTCACATCTTTTATGAAATTCATGACTCTCATTTGGAATCCGCTCTGGAACTTAAAATTCATAGGCTCGAAGAAAAGATTGCTGTCGAAATTTATCAAACCGAATTACCACTTGTTGCCGTAAAGCCCCTAGCTTCAGCTATGGGGATATAAGGAAAATCTAAAGATTTCATTGTATACACTAGTATGGTATAATTAGGCAAGCGTCAAGATACGACCGTTATACTATCGCTAATGTAGTCGATGGACTGCTTGGTAGTAAAGTCTTAGGGAAATAGACCAGCCTTTATATGTTGTACCTTGCAGATGAGTGCCATACCTGTAAGCGAGAGTATATTGAAAGTCTTCGTACTTAAGAACCCACCAGCTTTAGCTGTGTGGAGTGTCAGTGGAAGCATAATAGCTACCGTAAGGCAAATTTTTTTAAGAAACTTAACTTTAGTCCCCTGCCATATTCCCTTGGCAGGGGCAGTTCTTTTTCTATTAAAATATGAAAGTACGATAATTGGATATTTAACCTAAGCTTAAAGCTTTATTAATACTCTCTTAATAATGGAAGTATATTATTAAGAGAGTGATTTAGATAATTGGGGTAATGAAAGAGGTGTTCAATCCAGATAAATCACGACTAAAAGAACGATTAGGATTTGTAAGTACTAAACTTAAATTTTAATGAATATGGATCAATCGAATGATACTACTTTTTAATTGTGTCAGAAACCTATTAATCCATTTTATAAGCGTTGGGTCCGGTAAGATTCATTTTCAAAAGTGAACGCCAGTTTATACAAAAATTGCCTGCCACAAGCCCTTTGACCTTAGATGGTCGAGTGTCCCTTTTGCCAATGATTGAATGAGGGACCACCTGGCGGTAGCCTTAGTTGTACTATCTTCCAGAAAGTATATAAACGTCATTTAAACTTTCTGACTAGTATTAAAAAGGAGGCTGGATAAATGACCCCGCAATATAAATATTCCCTTTTAAATACCAAAGAGGCTACATACTATCTTGAAGTGTCTAGTTTTAAATTTAAAAAGCTTATCAAGGAAGGGCATTTGACTCCACAGGTTTGGACTGTTCGCAGCGGAAAAGAGGTACACTTCTTTGATCCGATGGAATTGACGAAAGTTAAGAAGCGGCTGATTAAAGAGGGGTACCACTACCAACACGCCTAAAGGGTTGGAAAGAATTTATCATGGGGTGATTTAATGGAGTTACTGGTTGATCTGCACACCCATACTATATCAAGCGGTCATGCCTACAGCACTATTACTGAAAATGCACTGGCAGCCTCGCGTAAAGGGCTTCAGTTGTTAGGAATGACAGACCATGGTCCTAGTATGCCGGGCGCTCCTCACCTTTACTATTTTGGGAACTTATCGATTATTCCCGAAGAAATATCTGGGGTGAAGATTTTACCAGGCGTTGAGGCCAATATTATCAATCATGAGGGAGAATTGGATATTCCTCTTGTTTATTTGGCTCGGATGAAACTTGTACTCGTCGGACTTCATGTTTTCTGTTATCCCGGGGGAAGTTGTGAGCAAAACACACAAGCTTATATTAAAGCCATGGAGAACCCTTATACCGATATGATGGTTCATCCTGGTCGACCGGATTTCCAACTGGATCTTGAGCAGATTGCTTACAAATCGGCTCAATTAAATATCCCAGTTGAAGTTAATAACAGTTCACTATCGACGATAGAAGAGAAAGATGGGGCCAGAGTAAATTGTCGTTGCTTTGCTAGTTACATGAAAAAGTACAAGGGTCCGGTTATTTTAGGTAGTGATGCTCATTTCTGGGATCGAGTCGGTGAATTTAGTGATGCTTTAGATGTAATCTATGAAGCAGGAATTTCAGAGCAGCAGATTCTGAATACCTCACCTGAAAGAGTTCTGGATTATTTAGCGTCACGACGTAACCTGCGAGCTAAACTACGCTACTGAACTACGCTACTGAACTCGTTTTCCCCTCTCCGAAGTGGAAATTAGAACATCCACTTGTAGAAATGGATGTCTTAGAATTAGTCAATGATATAAACGGGATAGGTGTTGACGAAGTCAATTTCTATCCCGTTTGTTTGTGCTTTTCTGGATATAGGTGCTTGAAGTGAAGCAAGGAATCAGCAAATTTTCTGTAATTCTTTGAGCATACCTACTAAATGGTCAGACCGCTCATACATTTGTTCAAGATATATCTTGGCTTCTTCGTTCTGCCCTGAGTTTTTAGCTGTCACGGCACGCTGAGCTAGGGCGTGAAATTCAGCATGGAGAGAGAGCACTTGTGTGAATTCACTGCGCTTATTTAATGATTGTTCTATATCTAACCATTTTCCAAGTCGACAGCCATGAATATTCCCTGCAACATTCGGGTCGATGAACTCATTGTTTGAAAGCATCGAATCAATCCGCCAAATCCATAATTGGTGGTCGGTTATGGATAAACTTATAACTTCCGAGGGCGTAAGCTTAACTTTAAAACGTAGTGCATTTTTACGCATGCCTACGATTTGTAGTCCAATTCCTCTTAGCTTTTCAGTTGACTCGACAGAGCGTTCTACCGTTGAGGCATAGAGCGTTGCTACATCATCAATAGTAGCAGCTAGTTCTTCAAAGGTTGCTGATTGCTCCTCGGTCACTGGAGCAATATTATCCACTTGTTGTTCAGTGACTCCAATACTTGTTGTTAATTTATCAAGAGATTCTATAACCATAGACGCTTTGGCGGCTACAGTATCAGTGGAATCACTAAGAGTTTCAACCTGGAACGTTGTTTTTAAGGCTTGATTTGTTAAATTTGAGACTTTAGCGGTAATATCTTGCACGGCTGATTGGGTTTGTTCTGCCAATTTGCGAACTTCCTGAGCCACTACCGCAAAGCCTCGCCCAGCCTCCCCTGCTCGCGCTGCCTCAATGGCTGCGTTGAGAGCTAGTAAGTTGGTTTGACTGGCGATTTGACGAATAATATCCGTAATTTCCCCAATTTGCAAGACATATTCCTTTTGCTGGGCATTTTCAGTTCGAAGTTCACTGAAGCTCGTTTTAATGCTTTCGATTTCTGTAATCATTGAACGGACATTAGCAACTCCTATGTCGGAGCTGGATTTTGCATCTACGGCAGAATTTGCGATTTCTGCTGTAGCGAGAGCGACACTTTCAATGGATTGCGATGTTGAATCGACGGCAACATTAATTTGTTTAATTTGTTCAAATTGCCGGGCGAGGCTTTCATTCAGTCCTTTGAGAACTTTAAATTCTTCAAAGGTCTCTGAAATTACTTTTGTAAGTCCTTGAGTCGAATCTTTAAATGAAGACTCGTAGTTGTCAATTAGGCCGTTTAGGCGGTTTGCTAATTCCTGGACCTGTGGTGATGTTCCTAAGTCAGAGAGACTAATTCTTTGACTAAAATCCCCAGCATCAACACCATCAAGCATGGCATTAATAATGACAAAGTCCATTTCTTGGGGAGGTGTGGCTTTGTAAATTTGTTTATTTCTACCAAACATGAATTTGCCCTGTTTTGCTGTATCTGTAATAGGAATAACGGCACCTCCAAACGTTAAATTCTATAGTTTCCCTTTCATCTTACCATGTGTATGTAAAGAAATTCTTACTATAAGTGTTAAATTATTGTTAATTTGCTGAATAGAAAATTGATTATACATATCAAGTTTATTAACTGGGTACTCTCTTCTTAGAGTAGTTGTAACCGATTACTAAAGGTGGTATTGGATATGATGGAAACGAAAACAATTTGGAATAAATATGTTCATTATACCCATGGCAGAATTAGACTAAAAGTGCCTGGCTTAAAGAAAAATGACTATTTAGCGGAGAAATTCCACAATGCTTTAGAGAACTTACAAGGAATAAATAAGGTTGGAACAAATCTTCTTACGGGTACATTGCTCGTGTATTTTGATGAAAATATAATCCAAGGTCTGAATATAATCATCTGTGTCGATGATCATAGGAAAAAATATGATTACTCAGTCCCCTTACCCAAGAACCTGAGCCCTATGATTTCTCAAAGAGCTTATAAAGTATTCTTTATTTCATCGGCACTAGTCCTGTTATTTACTAAGCAAAAAATATTAGGTCCCTCACTACTATCCAATTCCAAAGCGCTTAAAAATACGGCCACAGTTATTGGTTTGATCATTGGTTATCCTCTTTTCCTTTGGGGATTAAAAAATCCTCTACTAACGAGAAGAAGAAGTTATGATTTAGTTATAAATACTATAACTTTTTCTTTGCTAGTATTACAGGAGAGCATTACTGGTTTACTACTAACATTATTTTCTAATTCTTCAAAGCTAATCATGGCCTTGGATTTCACGAGGACAAATCAAATTACAGCAAGAGTAGGAAAATTACCTGAAAAAGTTTGGGTCATGATTGAGGAGCGCGAAATAGCTATACCAATAGAAAAACTAGAAAGCGGTGATGTTGTCTTAGTTCACACAGCAGAAATAATTCCGGCCGATGGCAAAGTAGTTGAGGGAGAAGCGGTTGTTGATGAATCTCGTATTAGTGGTCAATCCGATCCAATCAACAAGAATTTAGGTGCTAGAGTACTTGCTGGCACAGAGGTATTGGATGGATCCATCAAAATATGGGTAGAAAAAACCGGGTTCCATACTCAACTAAGCAAACTGACTAGAAGCGCAGTCGTTAAAAATTATCAACAAGACGAGGCGGTTTTTAAAGATCGTATTGATCGTATGGTATATTTTTCTCTTGCAGCTGCAGGAGGTATTTATATTCTGACCGGTAGTATTAGTCGAAGTTTAACGATCTTATTGGCAGCGTCGCCTGCTGCAGCCGGGCTTGCTGTTCCGACAGCCAATGGTGTAGCTATTGGAAAAGCGCTCCAACAAGGTATTTACGTAAAAAATGGAAATTACTTATGGGATACAAGTGAAGTCGACACCATGGTTCTAGATAAGATACCCTTTTTAAGTCAAGTGGAATCATCTCTAGAAAAGATTGTCGTGACTAATAGTAATTATAGCCAGAGCGATATCTTGGATATTGCTGCTATGGTTGAAGGGAAGGAAGGCAATCCTCTGGTTGAAGCAATACGTGAGAGAGGTTATCAGATGCATTGCAGTCCCATATGGGCCGGAGGAGAAACTGAATTTATCCCAAAACTAGGGATCCGGGCAAAAATGAAGGGGAAAAAAATAGTATTAGGCAATAAATCATTCATGATAGAAGAAAAAGTAAACATCAGCAAAGTAGAGCATAAAGTTCTTAGGTTTAAGCACTTAGGATTAAATCCGATGTATCTTGCAGTTGAGGGTAAATTGTGTGGGCTCTTTGGTGTGCGCGAAACAATAAAGCCTGAAGTTCGCATGGCCGTCGAGCAACTTAGGGCACTTGGAATACGGAAAATAGTCCTTTTAACAAGAGATGATTTGGAATCGGTAGAGATTATCGCCAATCAATTAGGAATTACAGAATTTTATAGTGGAATGTCACCCAATAAAAAAGCTGAATATGTTCGAAGTCTAACTATACAAGGCTATAAAGTCGCCATGCTGGGAGATGGAATTGACGATGCCTTAGCAATGTCTGAAGCTAAAGTTGGAATTGCTTGGGGTAGAAAGGGGGCAGATTCTGCGGCTAAAGTTGCTGGGATTGTAATAACTGCTCAAAATCCTAAAGTACTTGTGGATACAATACTATTAGCCCAAAAAACCAGAGAAGTAGCCAAACAAACTATGAATTTTGCTATTGGTTTAAATGTAATAGGTTTGGGCCTTGGAGCGGGTGGTTTGATTAATAATGTCAGTGCTGCGTTTCTTGGACAGATGGGAACAATAGTCACAGTATTTAATACTTATTACCAAAAATGGGTGTAATAGTCCTGAAAATGGGCGAACAGTCCTGATATCCCTAACACAAGAGTCTCTAACAATAACTGAAAAAGAAGCTCCTCTTATTTTATTTATAGAGGAGCATCCTTTTTGTGTTAACTAACTATTTGATATCGATTGCAAATTAGGACTTCATCTGTTTCGCTTAATTATTCGATGGGTTTTTCATCAGAACCCGTATATCTCATGTCTTGGGTTATTCCACTACCAACTGATGCGCCGGTTACACCGCCTAAACCACCACCTATTGCTGCTCCCGCAGGTCCTGCCATTCCACCGATTGAAGCTCCGATAGCTCCACCGGCTCCTGCACCCATAATAGTACCTTTATCCAGATTGCCCAGACTTTTTTGAGCTTTGGCTTGCGCTACTACGTCTTCCCATCCTTCTTTTGCGCTAGAGGCTAAGGCTGCCCCACCTTCTGTAATTGAAACAACACCTTTTGCGGTTGCTACTGCAACACCACGCAAAATGTTTTTCATAGTAGGTGCCAAGACAACGACCGCTGTACCAGCGAGAACTAAACCTAAGAATGAAGATTCTCCTAGTATTTCCGGTAAACCTTTAATCATAGAATTCAACCCCTTTCACAATAAATGTTAATGTTGTATTAATGTATTATCAAAATATATTATTTGTCGGAATCAGAGAAAAAATACATAAATAATCGCTTGAAGGCTTCTTACCTTGCAAAATGTCGTTTATATTGGTATAAAAAAGGCTATTATTGGTAATAGAATTGGAGACATTGCTTTTGCTATCCAAAGTCATGCTGAATTAGAGGGGTTTTAATTGAACAGGATTGAAAGGAGATTTTATGAGTTTTATTAAAGAGTTCAAAGAATTCGCGACAAGAGGCAATGTAATGGAGCTGGCGGTTGGTATCATTATTGGCAGTGCCTTCGGTAAAATTGTATCTTCCCTTGTAGCCGATATAATTATGCCTCCGATAGGTCTTATCGTAGGCGGCATTAAATTTACTGATCTTAAATTACGGCTTAAAGATGCTGTAGTTGACAGTACAGGAAAAGAAATTCAAGATGCGGTTGCTCTAAATATTGGAAACTTCATTCAGACAGTATTTGACTTCTTAGTTATAGCCGGTGCTATTTTCATAATCATGAAGGTTATGAATACGCTAAATAGGACAAAACAAAAGGAGCCCCCTCCTACTCCAATCCCGAGCGTAGAAGTGCAGCTCCTTACAGAGATCAGGGATCTTCTTAAGGAAAATTAGACTTTAGTTTTTTTACCAAGTTCTTTAGATCTTCAGGAAAGGGGGCTCGGATGACTAAGGGGAGTCCGGTCGCGGGGTGGAGAAAAGCATATACTGCGGAATGTAAGGCTTGACGAGGAAGTAGGGTGGTATCCCCGCCATAGAAATCATCACCGAGCAAGGGGTGTCCAAAGCCTTCGCAGTGTACGCGGATTTGATGGGTGCGTCCGGTTTCTAAGATGAACTCGAGAAAAGTTGCCTGGGGATAGCGGCGCAGGACCCTGAAAAGTGTCCGAGCCGGCATCCCTGTGGGATGGATGTTGCGTTTGATAAAACTATTGGGAGCAAACCCAATGGGGTCATCAATAGCTCCTTCATTTTTTGGCACGATGCCTTGAACAAAACCAAAGTACCGTTTGTGGATTTGCCCACGTTCCAGCTGCCAAGCGAGTTGTTGATGGGCAAATTGATTTTTAGCGATAACGACGACGCCGGAGGTATTTCGATCAATTCGGTGAATGGGGCGATACTGGCGAAATTCCCCTTGGCGTTCCCAGTAGCCAATGACGGCATTTCCTAACGTGTTCGTGAGATAGCGGTGATTCGGATGAACCACTTGACCCACAGGTTTGTTCACCGCTAAAAGGTATTCATCTTCATAAAGAATATTGAGGGGGAGATTTTCCCCGGGAATGTTTGTTGTTTCTTCACCGGAAAAGAGCTGAACGGACAACGTTTCTCCCTCTTTGCCTCGTGCCGTCAAATAGGTGAAGTTTCCATTGACCCAAACATGTTCTCCCTGTTTCAACCGTTGTAATAATTTAAGCGAGAAATGAAATTTGTGGCGTAAGATGGTAAGATATTTCTGACCAGAGTCCTCTGATTTTAAACGATATTCCCATAAGGTATGTAGTGCGTTCATATTTCCTCCTTGTTAAAGGTACCGGTGATTGTAGGTAATTGAGTTTTTTGGCATATAAGTAAGAACAAAAAGGAAAATTATGAAGTAGGAAGAATATAACTCCATAAATGATGTTGTTTGACCACAGAATATTAGTTAGGAGGGCCTCAAATGAAAGATCCTCGTATTGAAGAACTCGCCGATTCCCTAATCAACTACTCGATAGCACTTCAACCTGGTGAGAAAATCCTTATTGAAGTGATCGGACAAGACATTCCACTAGCCCAGGCCCTTGTGCGTTACGCCTATCAAGCGGGTGGTTTGCCCTTTATGTCTACCATCAATCATACTCTACTGCGCGAAATATTAAAAGAATTTACAGTAGAACAGGCGGAGGCAATGACTCGTTGGGATCTCGCTCGAATGAAAGAAATGCAGGCTTACATAGGTATTCGGGCAGGAGAAAACGCTAACGAATGGGCAGATGTTTCCGGTGATGCTATGAAAGCTTATACCTCCCACTACCAAAAACCTGTGCATTCGGAACAAAGGGTGCCACACACCCGGTGGTGCGTGTTAAGATATCCGAACGCTTCTATGGCTCAGTTAGGGAATATGAGCATTGAAGGGTTTGAGAATTTTTATTTTGACGTGTGTAATCTAGACTATTCCAAGATGTCACGAGCAATGGATCCGCTGAAGGCGCTTATGGAGAAAACTGATAAGGTGCGTATTCTGGGACCGGGAACTGATTTGGTTTTTTCTATTAAAGGAATGCCGGCCATTAAGTGTGATGGACATGTTAATATCCCTGATGGAGAAATATTCTCAGCGCCACTGAAGGAATCAGTCAATGGGCGGATCAGTTATAATACGCCATCGCTTTACCAGGGTTATACCTATGAAAACATCGTTTTGGAATTTAAGGACGGAAAGATCGTTAAAGCGACCGCAAACGATACAGAACGTATTGAGGCGGTTTTTAATACCGATGATGGCGCACGTTTTGTCGGAGAATTTGCCATTGGAGTTAATCCCTATATTCTCACGCCTATGAAAGACACGCTGTTTGATGAGAAAATTGATGGAAGCTTCCATTTTACCCCAGGAGCCTGTTATGATGAATGCAGCAATGGCAATAAATCTGCCATCCACTGGGATTTGGTATGTATTCAAAGACCTGAGTATGGTGGTGGTGAAATTTATTTTGATGAGACCTTGGTTCGGAAAGATGGGCGTTTTGTTTTGCCGGAGTTGGAGGACTTAAACCCGGAGAACCTGAAGTCTTAATGATCGTTGGGAGTCAGTTACACTCTCATTTTAAAAGTATCCAAGGAGTTGATGACATAAGGTAATGGAAGTAAAACGATTACGTTTGGTATATAATCCCAATGCCGGGCGCTGTAAATTAACTGGGCAGCTGGATACCGTGATCCGCATTTTTCAAGAAGGTGGACACGAGGTATGTGTACATCGGGCAAGTTCTCCTGAAGATATTGAACAGGTTGCGTCTCAAAGCATGGATGTTGATCGGATGGTTATTGCCGGGGGAGATGGAAGTATTCATCAGGCGGTGAACGGTTTGTTGAAAATTCCGTCGGAATTACGCCCTGTGCTTGGTATTTTGCCTGTGGGTACGGCGAATGATCTAGGCTACGCATTACATTTGCCGAAAAGTATTCCTGAAGCGTGTAAAGTTATTGCCAAGGGAAACGTACTTGAAATCGATACCGGTAAGGTTAATGCTCGCTATTTTGTAAATGTTGCCTGCGCGGGTTTGTTAACCGATGTCTCTCAAAAAGTTGACACTCGCGTTAAAAATACACTGGGGCAATTAGCATACTTTCTTAAAGGTCTGGAAACTCTTCCTTCTTTTCGACCCTTTCATGTTGAATTTGAGCATGACGGAAAACAATATTCAGAGGAGGTCGTGTTGTTTCTGGTTGCCAATGGCCTTTCGGTGGGTGGAATCAGAAATCTTGTACCTAAGGCTTCTCTGAGCGATGGAAAGCTGGACGTTTTAATGGTTCCCTCTGCAGGCTGGCCTGAAACCGTGCGCCTCCTCTTGAATGTTTTGCGTGGTGACAAAGCAGACTGTGAAAAGATGATGAAATTCTATTGCTCTGAACTGTTCGTTAAAACAGATCGTCCGATTGTTTCGGATCTTGATGGAGAATGTGGACCGGAAAGCGCTTGGCATATTTCAATGGGTCCAAAAATTTCAGTGCTCTGTTAAACAAGGCGTACTCTCGGGTTTCGCCTTGTTTTTTTTCAGCTGCGGGTTTCTACAGACGACTAGAATAAAATTTGGCTTGAACTAAATTTATTATAATGTTATAGTTTTTTCAATGAGGGGGTAATGTTATGGAAAAACGTTGGCGTTGTACCGTATGTGGGTATATCCATACTGGCGAAAATCCACCAGAAATCTGTCCGATTTGTGGTGCAGATGCGAGCTTTTTTGAACTAGTTGATCAAGTGAATGAAGCAGATCCGTCCTCTGCTGTAAAACCAAACATAAAGCCTGACATAGTTCAGCAGGATAAAGAAGCCGCTATTCGTCAAGCGCTTTACCGGATTTCGTACGGACTATATATTATTACCGCACAAGCTGAAGGCCGAGACAATGGTCAATGCGCAAATACCTGTTTCCAAATCACTGCGGAGCCAGCGAGATTGGCAATAGGGATCAATAAAATAAACTTTACGCATGAATTAATTCAGAAGAGTGGAAAGTTTGGCGTTTCGGTGCTAAATCAAACGGGTCACGATTTTGCACGCAGATTTGGCTATCGGACGGGTCGTGATTTCGATAAGTTTAAGGGCCTAGCTGTCCACCGCGGGGAATCTGGAGTTCTCTTGCTCGATGACGTGTTGGTAACGATGGAAGCGACGGTTGTGGGGCAACTGGATGCCGGGACCCATACGCTATTTCTTGCTGATGTTACCGCTGGGGAGATTCTTCAAGAAGGGGATCCTATGACTTACGCTTATTTTAGGGCCACTAAATAAAGCTAGACGTTGGAAAGAGTGCATTAGTGAGAAAGGGTCATGTGTATCAACACTAAGGGGTTCCATTTTGGAGGGGTTGGAAACAAAAAAGCAGATGTTTTAGCATGAAATCAGCAGATATTTAGCATCTGCTGATTTAGTTTTAGCAAACAGAGTTTCAGTTCGAGGGTATGTGAAAGTGAAAAACAAGTAGAAAATGATGAAAGAAGATTAATGAAGTATTAGTTCGAATAATTCTTATTGTCCGTATTAGTAGGATGTTGCGAAACACAGATTATGTATATCGTGGAGGAGGATGTTACCTGATTAAAAAGGGAAAAAGGCTATTAGCCAAATTTAATGTATGATATTAATATCAGAGGAAAATATTCAAATATCTAGTTAGGAGTTGTTTGGATGAAATCAATGGTTGTTTTTGGTTCGTTTGTATTGACAACAGCCTTGCTTTACTTAGTTGGTTATGTGTTTACTATTCCTTTGTTAATGTTTCATCACGAATATATAGATACCGCAACTGGCTCCTCCATTACAACTGGTTCATTGGTTCCTCTAATTATCGGTCTGTTTGTAATATTTTTTGCCGAAAAGATTTATTATCACAAGAATCGACAAAGAAAGGGTTTATAATATCAAGTTTGTTACGCTCTAAATTTACTCTCGAACCAAGAAAAATGGAGTCGCAGGAGTAGACGGAGTAACCACAAGAGAACCTAAAGGGCCTATTGGAGAGAGCTAAGTCAGGACGGTACAAAGCTCCACCTGTTAAAAGAGCCTACATTCAAGGATGATCAGAAATCAGATGAGGAATGTGAGATATTTGACTTCCTGGGTTTCACTCACTACTGGGGACGGAGTCAAAAGAGGAATAGGGTTGTCAAACGGAAAACGATAAGTAAGCGTTTGAGCAGCAAAAATTTTCCACTTCCAAAGCCAAAAATAATGCACTCCGACATTTAGCGAAACCATAATGAGAGGAACCGGATGCAGGAAATCTGCACTAAAGATTATTTACAATTATAGGGAGAATGATATGAAATATTCAGATGAAAATACAGTGAATAACGAATATTTAGAACCACTTTCTGATAAGAGTCGCAGCAATCTTCGAGCTGACTGTAAAAAGTGTTTTGGTTTGTGCTGTGTCTCACTGTACTTTTCAGCTTCGGAAGGCTTCCCGATCGACAAAGACGCAGGGGAGCCTTGCATCAACCTGCAACCAGACTTTCGCTGTTGTGTTCACAAAAGCCTTAAGGAGCGTAACCTTAAAGGTTGCATTACATTTGACTGCTTTGGAGCGGGACAAAAGGTTGCCCAAATCAGTTTCGGTGGAAACGACTGGCGAAAAGTCCCAGAATCCTCAAAGCAGATGTTCGAGGTGTTCCTAATTATGCGGCAACTCCATGAGTTACTCTGGTATCTTACAGAAGCGCTGATGTTACAACCAGCTCGTCCTATCCATGGTGCACTTAGCTCCATGCTCAACGAGACAGAACGCCTCACTCACCTCAGCCCTGACTCTCTCACGGAACTGGACGTGGCAGTACACCGAGCAACTGTTAATACTCTGCTCCTAAAGACTAGTGAACGTGTGCGAGCCGAAGCCCGTCGCGGCCAGAAGGCTCATTCGGGGCGTCAGAAGAACTTTAGTCGAGGAGCCGACCTTATTGCTGCCGACCTAAGAAGAATTAACCTCATAGGGGCAAACTTGAGAGGAGCCTACCTTATTGCTGCTAACCTTAGAGGAACCGACCTGAGTGGGACTGATTTAATAGGGGCTGATTTTCGAGATGCTGACATCAGAGGAGCAGACCTTACCAAGAGTATCTTTCTTACTCAAGCTCAACTCAACGCAGCAAAGGGAGATACTAGTACAAAGTTACCCTCGTCACTCACTCATCCAACGCATTGGGGGAATTTTGAAAAATAAAGCGGGCGAGTTACGAAATCTGATAAAACATTTGCTTAAGAAGTTCATTCGCTCATTAAAATAGCGGTAGTTCTTTTTAACACGATATGATATGGAAGACCACCTGGATTTTAACGGTCGGTGTATAATTACCCAATATACTGTCGTATTTAGGCTTTTCAATTTTTAGTCCCAGGCCTCTTCTCGCAATAACACAGGCTGCCCCCTTCACCCCGTACCTTAGCAAAGATGGGTGTGATTAGGACGCCAATTTGGAGTTGATTGAGTGACTAACCAATGGCTAGCCCTTAATCAGTCAGGACTATTTAGGATTGCGTAACGCCTTTAAAGCCGAAACGAAACTATTGTTTTTGGTAGATCAAGATACTTGATGCATTGGTTAACTGGAGGATAAACTCATGGAATCAGATGAGCAAATATGGTGGAAAAGTAACATTAAAAAATGGGGACAAGGCTTGGGCTTTATTGCTATGGGGATTACCTCGGCTGACTCGGTTGAAGGGTTGGGCCAAGTGTTACAGGCACGTATTGATCAAGGGTTAGCGACGCCTTTTGAGGGTAAGGAAATCAAGC
>Ga0074193_1001134_pt1 | contig 35701 bp, 25 predicted proteins | sample EPASupsiteHSE605_FD_64523 | JGI IMG/M metagenome (GOLD analysis project Ga0074193, IMG submission 64523) | Bioremediated contaminated groundwater from EPA Superfund site, New Mexico - Sample HSE6-05 | ecosystem: Environmental > Aquatic > Deep subsurface > Groundwater > Contaminated ... | reverse complement strand
ATACTTTTAAATTTAAGCTGTATTGGGGCAATTATAGAGCTTTTTTCAGTGGTCTTCCCGATCCTGAATACCAAATTATTTAATATATTTCAATTAAATGTATTTCATGTAGATGAAATAATGAATGCTGTTGTTGCTGTTCCTATTTTGCCTGTGATATTGATGATTATATCAATATCACTGTGCCTGGTTTGCACAAGGTATATTTATAAATATGTCTGTTCAAGAATTCAGATTTAAAACACAACGTGAGGATTGGGTCAGAATAGTTCAAAAGCTGCTTAAATCCCCATCACTCACCGTTCAGGTTTTAAGACTGGCTTTCCAGCCTCAATCAGCACTTTGTTGCCTAACAGGAAAAAGCTCAGAATAAACAGCAGCAAGCCGGTTCCCATAAGTAACCATTCTATTTTAATTCTGTCAGATAGTGGCCCGAACACAAGCATTCCCAGCGGCATCATAGAGCTTGATATCATCCCAAAAACACCAAATACTCTACCCAGAAAATCCCCCTCTACCTTTTCCTGCAATAAAACCGTAGATGGGGTATTGAAGATTGGCAAAGCAATTCCAACTAAGCTCATGAAGATCAAATATATCCAGAAAACAGGAACAACACCAAGTAAAATAGTACAAATTCCCATAGTAAAAGTTGATAGCGACATCGTATGCAATTTATTTTTAAAACCATTCCATGAAGCCATGGTTATTCCACCTAACATCATTCCTACAGAAAAAGTAAGTTCTGTAGCTGTAAGGCGCCAAACATCATCACCAAAACTTCGTGTAACTTGCAGAGGTGTTAAAAATGCAACAGGTCCAACTAATACATAAAATATTGCACTAAAAATAAAAAATGTTTTAATAAAGCTATGATTTTTTATATATTTAAACCCTTCGCGCAAATCTTCAAAATAACTTATTGTTTGCTTGCTTAAAGCTTTTGCATGTGCTGGAACATGCAAAAATAAAAACAAAATTATAACTGCCAGAGCTGCTGTAATAACATCTATAAAAAATATTGTTTCAATTGTCGCCATGGTTAAAAGTGCTCCACTAAGCATTGGAGAAGCTAGCATAACAAGTGATTGTATACTTGAATTAATTGCATTAACCTTAGTGAGTTTATCATTAGGAACAAGTTGCGGAATGAATGCCCCTATTGCTGGTGTTTGTATTCCAGAACCAAGAGCACGTATTGCTAATGCGACAAATAATAACCATATTGAATCATAACCATTTAAAAACAAAATAGCTAAAATTAAAGTTGATATTGCTATCAACGAATCTGATATAATAATTAGTATTTTTCGATTGTAACGATCTGCCCACACGCCTGCAAAAATCGATATAAAAAATGTTGGTAAAAAACCACATATAATTGATATGGTCATCATAGTACCTGATTGTGTTTCTAATGTTATATACCATGTTATTGCATATTGAACAAGCATGGAGCCAAAAAGTGATATTGATTGGCTTGATAAAAATAATATTATATTCCTTTTCCAATTTGTATTCATAAATTCCCCCATAAAATAATTTAAATAATGCATAGTTCTGCAATTTATCAGTGTTTATTCATTGTATCGAACAAACTATCGCTTGTCAATCTTTTAGTTTCATTACTAAAATAGCTTAAAAATCTAAAAAAATCCTACAGAAATTTATCTATAGGATTTTTGTATTAAAATTATTATATAATACACATTTCTTTAGCATTTTTAATAGCTATTGTCTTATTGTTAACACCTAATTTTTCATAAATGCTCTCTAAATATCTCTTTACTGTTGAAATCGAAACATACAGTTCATTTGCGATTTGGCGTTGTGTCAATCCTTGTTCTAAAAGTTTCAATACTTGAACTTCCCTGCTTGTTAGAATTTCATCACTTATTAGAACTGTTCTAAGACTTTTGCTGTAGCTTTCACAAAATTCAATAACAGTATTAAAATATGATAACTCTATATCATCTCTGTTTCTAATTTCATACAACATTGGAAGTATAAAATCACAATTTTCTGCAAATGGAAGCATTATGCCATCTAATTCAGCACTTTTTAAAGCTAGAACCAATATTTTAATTCCTTCCTCCATACCATAAAGTTCATATTTTGCAACTGACTCATAAATCAAATTGTGCAAAAGTCCAAGTTGGTTTTGAAAAATATTGTAACTTTCTTTAAAGCTTTCACATAAAACTTCAAGCTTCAGCCAATTTTTAGATAACATGATTGATTTTCCGTAAATAATGCAAGGAAAGGCCATTCCATTAAGCATGAAAGCATTACTTTCAAATTCTCCATCACGAAGCCATTTTGGTATCATTTTTACATTTTTACGGCATCCATAAAAATACCCTTCCATCAAATCCAATGTTGTGCTATACACGGCATAGTTTCTATTTGTCATTATGCTCCAACTATTAGCAAATTTATCTTTTGTATTTGTAAGAATTTCCTTTGCTTTTTTATAGTTTCCTTCAACAAGACTAAGCCTCATCAATGTAAAGTTAGCATCTAAAATTATTCCTACTTGATTTTTAGTAAAAGCTTTATATTTTGCCTTTTGGGCATATTGTTCTACCGCTTTATAATTGCCTGTTTCAAGAGCATATTCAGCAAGAGCAACTAATTCACAGCCATAGCCACAACAATCAAATATTGGTGGAGGAAATCCATCTACCAAAAAGTTTAATGTTTCTTTTAATTTTCCAGGCTCCTTGTAATATGTATAAAGAAAATGTGGTATTCCAAAAGTGAATTCGTCATGCTTTAAGATAACGCAAGATATGCCGCCTTTCAAAAATTCATAAGCTTTTTCTGCATGTTCAACCATTTTTTGAACATCGTTAAAAACTATTAATATAGTGATAACTTCCAGTTCACCTAATATCCTATTTTTTAAATCACAATCCATATTTGTATCTTTTGAAAAGTATTTCTTCATAGTATTGACTATTTCAACTCCTTGCATAACAATTTTCATTTCTCCTGTCACTATGAAATTACATGCAATTTGCAAAAAAAGAAAAGGAAACTTAATGCAGAGATTTTTATCTAAAGAATAAATTTTTTGTTGCAGTTTATAACCTATATAACTTATTTCAATAAAATCTGATCTGTCTATTTGTTCAAATAATTCTTCAACTTTTCCTGCACGATGGTAATAGTCAAAAGCTTCTGCAATATTTCCTTGTTCAAAATACCACTTACCAGCTTTGTAGCAAATTTCTGACATATTTATGTTGCAATTATGTGTTTTCCTTCTTAAATAATCAAGCAATACATTATGAAATTTATAAACTCCTTCAGGCATATCAAATTCTAAAAAAGCATTTTGCTCTAAAAGTTTATCAAGAATAATAAACACATCAGGATTTTCCAAAACATAAGATGCTTGTGAAAGTGTGAAATCATTAAAAATGGAAAGATACAAAAGTGTTTCTTGCGTTTCCTTGTTTAAAGTGAAAAAAATGTTTTCCTCTACTAGTTGATTAATGTTAGAATTCTCATTTACAGGGAATCCTTGTTTTACTCCTAATAGCATTAAATAAACTGCCGATACCCAGCCATTTGTATATTGGTAGATTTTCTGCAAGTCATCTTCATCAACTTTAAAATTCATAAATTTAAAATAATCCTTTATTTCATCAAATGTCAATGTAAGAGCATTTTTACCGATGTAATAACAAAGCCCTTTTGAAACAAGATTAATATGATTAAATTTAGGACGCATTCGAGATATTAAAACTACATACAGTTTAGGAATGTCTTCTTGAATAACTAATTCTAACATATTGCCTATATTTTTGTCATTTTCTATGATGTGGTAATCATCTATTACCAGCACTGTAACTTTATTTTTTATGATTTCTTTTATTGATTGTATAAAAGTATACAATTGTTTTGCATCTAAGGGAAAGCTTAATCTATTTAGTTGAATTTCTATTTCAGGATTTATATCACCTAATGAGTGAATAATTTTATTCCAAAATAATTCCTCATTGCCACCACTAGTTGCAAAAGAAACCCATGAATGCTGTATATCACTTTTATTATTTAAGTATGTTCTTACAGCTGTAGTCTTACCATACCCCATTGGAGCTGATACAATTGTAAGTGGATATTTAAAAATATTATCAAGTATTTTTTCAATTCGTTCAATTCTGAATACTCTTTCCCTCATACAATCAGCTCCTATATTTATAAATATTATTAATTAGTTTAATGAAACAAATGTTAAAACTTACTTTATTTACTATTTTACATTATTGTATATTTTTTCACACATATTGTCAATAATTTCTAGGCAAAGAAAAATCATTAATATTCATAATAGATAATAAATTTATACTGAATCTGTACAAAAAAGAACTAGTCCTATGGGAATAGTTCTTCTTTAGAAGATATTTTATAACCCATAGGAAAGTTCTCACCGAAATTTGTTATATAAAAAGAACTTTCCGTATATGGGTTTCAAAAAAAGCTACATTATAATGCTTTGATAAAAGCTTTTTTTATAATATAAACATTCTTGTAGTAATAAATTCATTTACATCCTTAGCAGTGTATTTTACAACACGTGGACTTATTTGTGTCACTCCTGGATAATATGAAGCTCTTCTTGCATCTTTATGTTCTTTATAACTTATTTCTACTTCAAACTTTTCAGGTATATCAATTTTACATGATTCAATATGTTTTAATGAATTTTTTACGCCTTCTTTTATTAATTCACAGGCATAGTTAGGATTAATGCTTATTGATGCTCCCCCAACACCTTCCTTAACAGCAACTGTTTCAATGCCTTTATTGAATTGTTTCGCTGTTTCACAAAGCATTTTATCTCCACTTATAAATACTACAGGAACACCATAATTAGCTGCAACATATGAATTTAGCACAAATTCTGATGCTAATTCTCCATTAACTTTAAAATAGTTATTGTTTGTATTCATAGTGTGTGACAAAGGGTTTCCATCATAACCAGCACCAGCGTGGTAACCTATAAATATTGCTGCATCAAATGTTTCATCAATTCCAGCAACCATTGATTCTGGGCAGCTTGCCCAACCTCTGCTTAACTTTACACATTTAGGAAGTCTTGCAATATCTATGTTTCTTGCTGAATCATGTGCATCTTTTACAAATATTTCAGTTGCACCCATTGCTATGGCACCTTCACATGCTGCAATAGTTTCATTTGTCATCTGAGACGCAAATTGCACATAATCAGCATTTCCAAGTTCTGTTTCGCTCCATGCAGTTATACCTGTTACACCTTCAATATCAACACTAATGTAAACTTTCATAATTTCCTCCTATGATAATTTATATTTTAATAATATTTTTAACATTGTAGGAGGGCACTAGTCCTCCCCATAGTCTTATGTAAATATTTATTTATTTAATAGTGACAAAACATTTTCTACTTGTAAGAGAACTCCTGTTTTTAAACATTCTTCATCTATATCAAAGTCATTACAATGAATATTTGCAGTTATACCTCTTTCAGAATTTCCACAACCTAGATGAAAAAATCCTCCTGGCGCAACTTCTGAAAAATAAGAAAAGTCTTCTGCACCCAAACTAGGAAATTCTTTAAACACTACATTTTCTTTGCCAATAAACTTCATTGCATTTTCTTTTATCACATCTACTACTTCATCATCATTTATTAAAGCTTGATAACCTTCATTAAATTCTGCAACACCTTCTCCTCCAAATGCTTTTGCAGTGTTAGATACTAATTCTTTTATTCTTTCTTTTGCAAAACTTCTAGTTTCATTATCTAATGCTCTCAAAGTTCCCTTTATAATTACTTCATCTGCTATTACATTATTCTTTACTCCTCCTGAAATAGTTCCAAGAGAAAGAACAATAGAATTTAAAGGAGATATATTTCTGCTGACAAGAGATTGAACTGCAGTAATAACATAACCAGATATCATTATTGCATCTATTCCTTTTTCAGGATATGCTCCATGCCCTGACTTACCTTTAACAATAATTTTTATTTCATCTGTTGAAGCATTAAGTTTTCCATATTTTAGTTCTACTTTTCCAGCATTTATATAAGGCATTACATGAAGACCTAAAACATAATCAACATCTGGATTTTTCATGCACCCTTCCTTAACCATGCGCTGTGCTCCACCAATGGTTTCTTCAGCAGGTTGAAAAAACAGCTTAACATTTCCTTCCAATGTATCTTCCATTTCCTTCAGTAATTTGCCAACGCCTAAAAGGATTGTAGTATGTGCGTCATGTCCACAAGCATGCATTACACCTTGATTCAATGAACAATAAGTTCCAGTATTTCGTTCACATATTGGAAGTGCATCTATATCTGCTCTCAAACCAATTGTTTTTCCACTCTTTTTACCTTTTATTAAACCTACAACTCCTGTATCAGCAACGCCACTTTTGTATTCAATACCCCATGAATCAAGGTATTCACAAATTTTAGCAGATGTTCTAAATTCATTTTGGCTTAATTCAGGATGCTTATGAAAATCTCTCCTGATAGCTACAAGTTCATCATAGATTTCTTCAACTCTTTTTTTAATATCCATTATGATCTCCTATTATATAAGATAGTTTAAAACTTTTACAACTTTACCATCTTTAATATATACTCTTGGCGTTCTTCTTGTTATTCTACATACAATTTCATTTTTATTTGTTCCTGCAAGCTGTGATATTTGATGAATATCAAAAGTGTTTTCAGTACCATCACCATATATTATTACTTCGTCACCAACTTTAGCTTCTTTGATATCTGTAAGGTCAACCATGCATTGGTCCATACATATGACTCCTATTATTGGAGCTTTTTTACCATGTATGGTAACTTCGCCTTTGTCCCTTAGATTTCTTGGGTAACCATCTGCATATCCAAAAGGCAAAGTGCCAATAATACGCTTTTTATCTGCTTTCCATAAATAATCATAACTAACACCTTCACCCGCTTCAAGTGTTTTTATATAATATATTTTGGTTTTAAAAGTTAATGCTTGTTTTAAAGCTATGCTTTCATCCTTATAAGATTTAAGCCCATATAAAATTGCTCCAGGCCTAATCATGTTAAGTCTGTATTCAGGATAGTCTATACCAGAAATACTGTCGCATATATGCTTAAACTTAAATTTTCTTCCTCTATCTTCTAATTGTTTTATAGCATTCATCAACTTGCTATATTGCTCATCATCTTCTTTTCTGCCTGCTAATGCAAAATGTGAAAATATTCCTTCCACGTTTACATTTTCAAGTTCAAAAATTTTGTCTATTTCATCTATGCTTTCTTGACAATCTTTAAATCCTAATCTATTAAAACCTGTATCATATTTTATGTGCACTACAGGTTGTTTATTATATCTTTTTCCAGCATCATCCAATATTTTTGCTTGTTTTAAAGAAAATATTGTTTGAGTTATATTGTTATTAACTACATAATCTAAATATTCATCTGGGGTGTATCCCATTATCATAATTTTATAATCTTCATAGTGATTTCTAAGTTCTAAAGCTTCTGTTAATGTTGCAACAGCTAAATAATCACCGCCATTTTCCATTATAGTAGGTGCAATGTCTACTGCACCATGACCATAACCATTTGCTTTAACAACTGCTGCTATGAAAACTTCATCGCCAATAATTTCTTTAATTTTTTTTACATTATATGCAATATTATCTAAATTCACTTCTACTATAGTATCTCGTAGCAATGGCTGATACTCCATTACAAATCCTCCTTTAACAATAGTTCTCCAACTTATTACTATTGTTTTCACATTGTTATATATTTCCGCTTTCTGTAAATATAATTTCCTTTTTATCTGCATCCATTTCTACAAAAGTTCCAAATGCAATTGTTGGTTGTGGATAGTTGTGACCTGCTCTGAAGTTTGATATTATTGGTTTATTATATTTTACTAAAGTATTATTAAATACTTCTTCTAATGGTAAATCTAATCCATCTTCATAAGATTTTTTTTCACGTTCACAATTAACCCAAGTACCTAATATTATACCTGCACAATCATTAAATTTTCCTGCTAATGCTAAAGAAGTAAGCATTCTGTCTATTCTATAAACAGGTTCATCAACATCTTCAATAAATAATATTTTTCCCTTTGCATCAAGTTCATATTGCGAACCTAACGTAGAAGTTAATAATGATAAATTACCTCCAATTATTTCCCCTTTAGCTTTTCCGCCAACTAATGTATATAATTCTTCGTTTTGTGGATTATTAAATAATCCTACAGGTTCATTAGTAAAAATATTTCTTCTTAAACTATCATATGTGTATTCTTCAAATTCAACATGTTCATTTTCAATTTTACCAAACCCAGATGTCGCCATTGGACCATGATAGGTAACCATTCTACAAATTTTATTAAATACCATATGCAAACCTGTTATATCGCTGTATCCCACAAAAACTTTTGGATTTGACTTTATAATATTATAATCAAGCATGTTTAGTATACGTGGAGTTCCATATCCGCCTCTTAAACAAATTATACCATCAATGTTTTCATCTGAAAATGCATCATTTATGTCTTTTGCTCTTTCTTCATCAGTAGCTGAAAGGTGTCCATATCTAGTAAAGCACGTTGGATACATTACAGGTTCAAGTCCCATAGCACTTATCCTTTTTTCTGCATTTTTTACAGACATTAAATCAGTTGCAGATGATGGTGCTATTATTGCAACGCGGTCACCTTTTTGTAATGCTTTTGGTTTAATAATCATCTAAAAACCCCCTTTTTTATAATTATGAAATAATAATGCAGAATGCAGAATTATTGAAAAAAAATTGCTCTGCAATTTTTAAATCTTTAATTTTATGAATCTGCATTCTGCATTTCTACATTTATAACTTATTTATATTTCATTTTTAATCAAATCATCATAGCTTTGTCTTTTAACTATAATTCTTGATTCTCCATCTTTCACTAACACAGTTGCTGGAAATGGATTTTTATTATAGTTGCTAGCCATTGTATAACCATATGCTCCTGTTGAAAATATTGCAAATATATCTCCTCTTTTTAAAGGAGCTACCTCTGCATCTCTTATAAGCACATCTCCTGATTCACAACATTTGCCACAAATTGTAACTGTATCTGTTTTTGGTTCATCTGCTTTATTAGCTGCAACTCCTTCGTATTTAGCTTGATAAAGAGCTGGTCTAATGTTATCAGTCATACCTCCATCTACAGAAACATATTTTCTTATTCCAGGAATATTCTTTATAGTACCTACCGTGTATAAAGTTATACCAGCTTCACCAACTATGCTTCTTCCTGGTTCTATAACTACTTCTGGCCTTTCTATGTTTAAATCTTTTGAAAACTTCTCAATTCTTTCCATCATTGGATCCAAAAAGTATGAATATGGCTTCTTGTTGTCCGCATCCGTATATTTTATGCCAAAGCCTCCTCCAATATTTATTTCTGGAGTTACATAACCATATTTATCTTTTGTATCCTTTATTAACTTCAATGATGTTTCAAGTGCCTTTAAGTGAGATGCATTGTCATGAAGCTGAGAACCTACATGGTAATGAAAGCCCATAAATTTTACATATTCTGATTTTACAGCTTGTTCTACAGCAGGAAATATTATTTCATCATCTAATGGAATACCAAACTTAGAATCTTTTTTTCCTGTAACTATATAATCATGAGAGTCACTTTTTACCCCTGGTGTTATTCTGTAAAGAACATTCATCTTTTTACCTTTTTCTTTACATACACTTTCAATTAAGCTTAATTCATCAAGTCCATCAACTATTATTCTACCTATGTTATAATCAACTGCTAGTTTTATTTCATCTATTGTTTTATTGTTTCCATTAAATTCTATCTTTTCAGGAGGGAAATTTGCTTTAATAGCTGTGTACAATTCTCCACCCGAAACTACATCTATGCATAATCCCTCTCTTTCAATTATTTTGCACATTGAAAGAGTTAAAAATGCCTTTGCAGCATATGCGGCTCTTGTTTTTTTATACTTTTGCAAAAATGAGCTTCTTATTTCTTTACATTTTTCTACTATTGCAGTTTCAGACATAACATACAGTGGCGTACCATACTTTTCTGCTAATTCCAACGTATTACATCCGTCAAAATACAATGTTCCATTTTTAACTTCTTTAATCATAGTATGTTCCTCACATTTAATATAATATTACTAAACTTTTCAAAAACAGAAATATCTATATAACTTTAAGAATCAACATTATCTATAAAAATCTATAAAAGTACACTACTATAGTGATATAATAAATTAATTACATAAATATAAATACAGCAAAGTTAATATAATTGGTTCTATTAATGCTTACATTATATAATCTAAAGATAATACACAAACTAAATTTCTTCGTGTTATCATATTCATTTACAATGTACATATTTTTAAAATATGGAAAAGTTTAGTATTTAAAGACATATTTTTCTATTTCAATTATATCAATTAGCTTCATATTTTACCACAAATTTTTTCTTAATAACCCACAATCTTAGTATTTGCATTCTCCCGTTTTATTATCGCAAGGATTATATCTATTTTTTAATCTAAATCATTATATATTTTCCCACTAATAGTATTACCGTTACAATAATATTGTAACGGTAATACTATTATATTGAAAAAAGTCCACTATTCTAGTCTATTACTTTTAAATTATTATTTCTCTTTTAAAGCCTCTTCGCGTTCTTTATTATACTGAATTTCAGCTGCTTTATATTCTTCTATTGTCAATGGTTTATCTAAAATAACTTTTCCTTTAAGTTTTCCAGATTCTCTTCCGAATTGTGAAGCGTAAGCTGAAAATGGATCACAGTAAGAAGCTATATATCCGCCTCTTGAATTAAAGAAAGGAATAACTATGGCGTTATCAATTAAGAATGCTTCTGCTTCTGCAAACTTATTATATCTTTTTTCAATGTCCAAAAGTTCTGTCTTTGCTTCTTCAACCATAATATCATACGTAGCTTTTTTATTTTTTAACTGTGGGTATTGTTCATTTTTCGCTAGTGTTGGAACTCCATCTTTATCCACGCCTGGTTTGTCATAGATAGCTTGCTGCTCTTCAGAATATTCAAAGTCTTGTAAATATTCAAGAGCCATAAATGCTTTATTGTAACTCCATCCTATGTCTGTACCTCTAATAAATACATCTGTAAAAGTTGCTGGATCTGGATAATCAGCTCCCCATGTCATTTCCATAATTGAATATTGGCCTTTTCCTCTAACGTTAGTATTAAATCCTGACGGAGGATTAGCAACTATTTCTACTTTTATATAATCTGTGCCTAACAAGCTCTCCATTTGTTGTTTTACTACCTGTGTTCTCTTTGCCCAATCATCACTTGATGTGTTATATGGCATAACTATAGTAACTGGGAAAGTAACTTTGCCTTTTAATTCTTCCATAGCTACTTTTTTATATTCTAATGCTTTTTCTTTATTGAAAGAATCTGTACTTGAAAACTCTTTTAATGGTTCTAGTTCTGTATAATCTACTCCATCATAATTAACAAAGTTTTTAGGAATTATTGTTCCTAATAAAACATTTTGTGGATTGTATGGCTCTACTGTTAAAATAGCAGCATTTTTATCTAATCCATGGAATAGAGATTTTCTGAAGTTTACATTATTAACAGCTGTTCTCCAGTTATCAGGATTAAATTCATCACCATATAAAGGGTCAAAGTTAAAACCATAGTATGTAGAATAAGAGGTTGATGGTTTAGGTTGAACGTAATTTTTATTTACATCATCTTTCATCCAGCTTTCCATAATATCCAAGGTTATATTAGTTTCAGTTACATCGCCTCTCAGAAATAGCTCTGAAGAAAGTGCCGCTGCTTCTTTATTATATTTATATGTGATTTTTGAAATGCTCATAGCATCTTTATCCCAATAATTCTCATTAAGTACTAAAACTCTTTCATTTTGTGGTTCAAATGTTTCCATTATGTAAGCACCGTTATACAACATAGTTTCTGCACTTGTTGCAAATTGGTCACCTACTTCTTCTAAAAACGGTCCGTAAGCAGGTAGAAAACATAAATAAGAAACCATTCTTAGAAAATAAGGTGTAGGATTTTCAAGTGTATATTCAATAGTGTATTTGTCTATTGCTTTTATACCAACTTCATTAAAATCAGTATTTATTTTATCAAAATAAGGTTTTGCATTTTTTATTACATCAAAAATAATATTGCTTGTAGATGATTCATTGTTTACATCTAAAACATATTTTGCAGAATCAACAAAATCCTGAGCTGTTACTTCAGCATATTGTTCACCTGTATTTGTATACCAATAGAGACCTTCTTTAATTTTAAATGTATATGTTAGACCATCTTCAGACATTTCCCAACTTTCAGCAATACATGGTTCTACTCCACCATACTTGTTGAAATCAACTAATCCATCAACTAAGTTATACGTTATTTCTCGTGTTTCACTTAATGATGAAACTAGATAGTCCAAAGTTACAACTTCTGTGTCATATACCGTATTATATTCTTTCATTTCTTTTCCTGTTTCTGACGGTGATGTCGTACTTGGTTTTGTTGTAGTATTACCTCCACATGCAGTTAAAATTAACATAACTACAAGTAATAATGATAATAATCTTTTCATTTTCGTCTCCTTATTTTAATTTATTTTATAAAATGACTTTAGTATTCTAATTTACTAAAGTCATTTTGTAATCAATTTCTTTTCTATAACTTTCTAATTCACTTTCATTAGCTAAAACAAAATGTTCAGGTTCAATTTCCACCCATTTTGGTGGGTCATTTTCATAATTATGACAACAAGGGTCGTATATTACAATTTTCTTATTTCTTTCTACCCTTGGATTTGGTGTTGGTATAGCAGATAAAAGTGATTTCGTATAAGGATGAAGCGGATTCGCAAAAAGCTTTTCCGATTCTGCTAGTTCTACTATTTTTCCTTTGTGTATTACTGCTATTCTATCTGATATAAATCTAACTACCGATAAATCGTGGGCTATGAATAAATATGTTAAACCCTTTCTTGCTTGTAAATCTGACAAAAGATTCATTACTTGAGCACGAATTGACACGTCTAGTGCTGATATAGGTTCATCTGCTATAACTAGTTCAGGTTCCATTACTAAAACCCTTGCTATTCCTATACGTTGTCTTTGTCCTCCTGAAAATTCATGTGGAAATCTGCTTGCAAATTCTGGCAAAAGTCCAACCTCTAAAAGTGCTTGCTCAACTATTTTTTTTCTGTTTTCTTCAGACCCATAGTTTTTTAAATTATATAATCCTTCTGACACTATATAATCAACTTTAGCTCTCTCATTTAAAGATGCCATAGGATCTTGAAATATCATTTGAATTTTTTTAGTTATTTCCTTATCTAATTCATTATCTATTTTCCCACTAATCGTTTTGCCATTATATTTTATTTCTCCTCCTGCTACTGGATTTATTCTTATAATAGCTCTTCCTATTGTTGTTTTACCTGAACCTGACTCCCCTACAAGCCCAAAGGTTTCTCCTTTGTAAATATTAAAACTCACATCATTTATAGCTACAAATTCTTTACCCTTTTTTCCGAATTCTACTTTTAGGTTTTTAACTTCTAATAAAACTTCTTTATTGTTATTCATTGTTTGCACCCCCATTCATTCCCATATCTCTCATTTTAAATATCATAGGTGGTGGATCAACTTTTGGTGCTCTTGGATCTAAGAGCCATGTTCGTGCTTTGTGAGTAGGTGTCACTTCAAAGTATGGCGGTCTTGATACAAAGTCTATTTTTAGTGCTTTTGGATTTCTAGGTGCAAAAGCATCTCCAACTATTTCTTTAAATAAATTTGGAGGTGTTCCCTTTATAGAATATAAAGCTTCTCCTTTTGTTCCTAGCTGTGGCAATGATGATAAAAGTGCCCAAGTATATGGGTGCTTTGGATCAAAAAACACTTCTTCAGCTGTACCTAGTTCAATTATATCACCTGCATACATTACTGCTATTCTATCTGCAACATTAGCAACAACACCTAAGTCATGAGTTATATAAATTATTGTTAAATTATATTTTTCTTGTAAGTTTTTCAAAAGCTGCAATATTTGCGCTTGAATTGTTACATCAAGGGCCGTTGTTGGCTCATCACAAATAAGTATATTTGGATTACATGCAACTGCAATTGCAATAACAACTCTTTGTCTCATACCTCCTGAAAATTCATGAGGGTATTGTTTATATCTTCTTTCTGGTTCTGAAATTCCAACATCAGCTAATATTTCTATAGCTAATTTCTTAGCTTCTTCACCTTTTAAGTTTTGATGAAGTTCTATAGATTCTTGAACTTGTTTTCCTACTATTTTAAGAGGATTTAAAGATGTCATCGGGTCTTGAAATACCATTGCTATTTCTTTTCCTCTTATTTTTATCCAGTCATCTTCTGTTTTAAACTTCGCCAAGTTTTCACCTTTATACATTATGGTTCCATTTTCTATTCTTCCATTTGAATCTAACAATCCCATAAATGATTTTGTGAAAACTGACTTTCCTGAACCTGATTCTCCAACTACCGCTAAACTTTCACCTTTGTGCAAATCTAAAGATGCTCCTCTAATTGCTGTTAATTCCTTGCCTCTTAAATTGAATTTAATAACAAGGTCCTCAACGGATAAAACTACTTCGCTTTTTAATATTTCTTCAGTTGTCAAATGTCCCATATCACCAACCTCCTACACATGGTTTCTCGGGTCAGCAGAATCTGCAAACACGTTACCTATTACATAAAATGAAACTGTTACTAATGATATTACCAAAGCTGGAAATAGCAGCTGATATCTTAGTGCTGGTGTCATCATTAAAACTCTTCCTTCATTTATTAAGTTTCCTAATGATGGTATATCAAGTGGCAAACCCATTCCTATATATGATAAGAATACTTCATTCCCTATTGCTGCTGGTATCGCTAATGCCATTCTTAGCATTATTACTGATACCAAATATGGCAATAAGTTTTTAGTTATTATTCTGCTTGTTGGTGTTCCTAAACATCTTGATGCTAAATTATATTCTCTATCTCTTATTATAATTATAAGGTTTCGAACAAATCTTGCCATTCCAAGCCATCCTGTCATACACATTGCAAAAATTATTGTTGGTACGCTTGGTCTCATTATATATGTTAAAATTATCAAAACTACAGTTGTAGGTATGTTATCCCAAACATTATATATTTCAGTTATTAAAGCATCTAGCTTTCTTACATAACCCCACAATGCTCCTATTGTTATACCAACTATTGCTTCAAATAACCCAACTGCAAATCCTATGAAAAGTGATGTCCTTGTTCCACTCCATATACGTGCCCATAAATCCTGTCCTATGGAATTTGTTCCAAACCAATACTCAGCATTAGGTGCTTGATTTCTTAGCTGCATTCCTGTTGCCGGGTCAAGATATATTTTATTTGGCAATTTTTGATTAGGTAAATATGGTTGCGCTAAAGTAAATAAAATTATGAAACCTACTACTATCAAAAGTGTAACTGCTACTTTATTCTTAAAAAATACTTGTATTGTAGATCTCCAAAAGGAATAATTTGAATATCCTGTCAATTCCGCTTTTGAAGCATCGTATTCTGCAAACTCAAATAAGGAGGAATCCGTATTATCTGCTATTTTATTAATAACTTTATTACTCATTATCTAGAACCTCCTTCAGCGCCAAGTTTAATCCTTGGGTCAAATGCTGCCATCATTATGTCACCTAACAATAATCCTATGATACCTATAGAAGAATAAACAAGAACTAAAGCTTGAACTAAAGTGTTATCTTGTCTTTGTATAGCTGTTACTAAAAGTCCACCTGTTCCAGGTATGGAAAATAAAGATTCTACATATATCGATCCTGAAATTGTGTAAAGGATTGATGCAGGTAAATATTGAGCCATCGGCACAAATGCATTACGCATTACATGTTTTATCATTATTGTTTTATTTCTTAAACCTTTTGCCCTAGCTAATCTTATATAATCTTTATTTAATTCATCTACCATATATCGTCTAATCCACATTGCATAATATGCTGTGCTTACTAATGATAAACATAGTACTGGAAGTATCCAGCTAACTGGGTTGTCTTTTTCGAACAAAAGAGGTAAGTCAAACCAATTTGTTACAAAAACTTGTATTAATAAATAATATATAACAGCTGGCACTGCATTTGCACCTACCACGTATCCTGTACCAATTTTATCCCAAAATTTTCCTTTGCTTCTTGCCATAAGTATTCCCATACTTAAGCCTACTACTAATGATACTACTAGTGAAGCTAATCCAAAACGAAGTGATATTAAAAATTTACTTCCTATTATTGATGATATTGCTACTTTTGGCCTATAAGTAATAGATTCTCCCAAATCTCCATGCAACAAAGATACATAAAAACTCTTTAACTGCATGTACCAAGGATCTAGAAGTCCTAGATTTTTCAATTTTATTTCTTTTTGCACTTCATCTAACTTGTCAAAGCTTGCTCCAAAGTAACCTTCAACAGGCATAAGACGCATTAACAAAAATACTACTGTTACAACAATTATTAATGTTAAAAAAGATCTTAACAGTCTTTTTATATAATATTTCAAATATAACGCCTACCTTTCTATATAATTTTTTAAAACAATACCATTATCTTTTATCAGTTATTTATAAATTAAATCCTTTTATAAATTTTCACTTTATGTATAATATACCACTTTATTGTATTAATCAAATGGGGACTAATTAGCCCCCATCAATTGTTAATTCTTATTTATTAGATGCTTCTTTTAATGCTGCGTCACGAGCTACTTGCCATTCATCTCTAGCTGCATTGAATTCTTCAGTATTCATAGGTTTAGCAAGTAATTTCTGGCCTTTCCATCTTTCTGCTGATACTCCAAATGGTGAATAAGGAGATTCAAATGGATGAACTTTTGATGCTACATATCCATTACCGCCACTTACGTTATATGGCATAACAAATGCGTTATCTATAAGCAATGCTTCAGCATTTGCAAATAATTCATAACGTTTTGCTATATCAATAAATTCACCTTTAGCTTCATTAACCATTCCTTCATAAACTTCATAAATGTTTTTACCATTTGCATCTACAGCAGTAGTAAATTCAGGGAAGTTGTAATTACTATCTCTATTGAAAGGATCTGTATATGTTTGTGGATCTGCATAGTCTGGTCCCCAGTTGCATTTCATTATAGCATAGTTACCTGCACGTCTTGTTCCATCTAAAAATCCAGTAGGTGCGTGTGGCAATAATGTTACTTCAATGTAATCAGTACCAAGCAATGTTTCAAGTTGTTGTTTTAAAACTTGAGCTTCATTTGCCCAGAATGTTGAATTAGTGTTGTAAGGCATTAATATTTTAACTGGGAATGTAGCTCCTGCTGCAGTAAGTTCTTCTTTTGCTTTATCTCTGAATGCTTTTGCTTCACCTTCATTAAAGAATTCCTTTTCATTTAATGCTTTCAAGTTTCCTGTTTGAGTATAATCTATACCATTTTGTGAAGCAAAGTTAGGTGGCGTAATAGTATTTATTATTCTATACTCAGGATTAAATGGATCTTCAGTTGTCATAGTTGCAACTCTGTTGAATCCTGCCATTATTGATTTACGGAAATTAGTATTGTTAACTGCTTTATTCCAGTTTTCAGGCTCATATTCTGCATCAAAATTAGGTTTGAAGTTGAATACATAGAAATATGTATAAGATCCTAATTTGTCTGGTCTAACTTGTTCTTTTAGTGTTGGATCATTCATCCATTCATCAAGGCTTGATGGTGGGATAATAGTCATTGAAGTTTCACCACGTTTGTACATTTCGCCTTCAAGTGCCGTTGCTTCTTTGTTATATTTGTAATTTAATGTTTCAATAAATATATTATCTTTGTCCCAATATGTTGCATTTTTAGTAAGTATTCTTTGCATCTGTGGTTCAAAATCTGTAAGAATATATGCTCCATTATATAGCAATGTTGAGTTGCTAGTTCCAAAAGTATCTCCCATTTCAGCTAGAAATGGTCCGTATGCTGGGAAGAAACAAACATAAGTCAACATTGATTCAAAATATGGTATAGGTTCTTTCAATGTGTACTCTAAAGTATAATCATCAATTGCTTTAACTCCAACTTCTGCAAAATCAGTTATTTCTCCATTAAAATAAGCTTCAGCATTTTTAATTACTCCATAATATAAATTTGCTGTTGCTGATTCATTTGCAGGAACCAATAAATATTTTGCTGCATCAACAAAGTCATTAGCTGTAGTTTCAGCAACTTCATTTCCATCTACATCGACCCATTTAACACCTTTTCTTAAATTAAATGTCCATGTTAAACCATCTTCAGATGATTTCCATGATTCTGCTAAACATGGTTGAATTACACCATATTTATCATAATCAACTAAAGTGTCTACTAAGTTTGCTGCAAGTGCAAATTCAACTGTTGTTGCAGTAGTTAAATAGTTAATAGTCTGAATTTCCTCAGCATAAACTGTTTTGTACTCCTGCACTGCATCATATTTGCCACCTTCTGTTATATCAGATGGCTCTTCTGTTGTTGCAGGTTGTTCCGTCGTTGCAGGTTGTTCATTTGATGCTCCACTTGAACAAGCTGTTAATATTAATAATAATATTAACATTAAAGAAATTAATTTTTTCATATTCCCTCCTAAGTATTGTTAAAATATATAAAATAATTAGTAAAAACTAATTAGTTCATTCAAATGAAGAGTTCAATATGTTGAAATTTTGAAATCGTTTGCCAGCTATTGAAACATAAACTACACATAATTAATTTTAAAAAATGGTGCACCTGAGAGGAATCGAACCCCCGGCACATGCCTTAGGAGGGCACTGCTCTATCCTACTGAGCTACAGATGCACATTAGTTATAAGTTTATAATATAATCAAACTTACACTAAAGGATTTTACACTATATTTATGCATTTGTCAACATATTTGTTTATATTTCAACCTTGTCATATATATATTTATTCCTTTATACAACTACTTATGCTTTTTTTTGCTTATTTTATGTGTAGATTTCAATTATATTTTTCAATATATTGAAAGCATTTAAGTTTATAGATTGTAGATTGATTGCATTTTTTTAAAATTTAGCTTTCGATTTTAAATACTTAATAAAAAAATCTTGACCGATATACAAAATATACATTGGGCAAGATTTATTTTTTAAAAAACAGAAAATGTGCCTAAGATGATATAATTTTTTCAATTATTTTAGGAAATATTTTAACGTCCAAATAAATTCTTAAAAAATCTATAAATTCTTACGAAGATATTAGCTTTTCCTATATCTTCATTAACTACTGCGTCAACTTGTCCTACTTCTTTATCATTAATATATATCGTAATTTGGCCTATTTTTTCTCCTTTAGCAATTGGAGCAGAAACTGATTCATTATATGTTATCTCAGTTTTTACAATCTCATCATTTTTAACAAGTTTATTAAAATCAGCTGAAGGATAAACATCTATTTTCCCATTTTTTGAACTTGGTATATACGCGCTGTCAATAGGAACTGTAACATCAGTAAGTTTCTGACTGCTAAAATTATCTCTGCCATACTCTAAAAGCTCTTTTGTTTTGCTAACTCTATCCTCATGGCTTTGCACTCCCATAATTATTGCAATAAGCCTAAAATCTTGTCCACTTCCTGTAACCGGCATAGTAGATACAAGACACAATCCTGATTTATCTGTATACCCAGTTTTAAGACCGTCAACACCTGGTACTACCCCAAGTACTGGATTTGTAGATGCTTTGCTGAAGTTTCTTTCAGGTACAACAAGTTCTTTTTGCGATGTTATTTCTAATATTTGAGGATATTTTGTTAAAATATACCTCGCTAGTTTATATATGTCAGCTATTGACATATGATTTTGTCCTGTCTCTTCATCATTTATCGGTAAACCATGAGGATTAATAAAACTTGCAGACATTAAACCTAATTCTGATGCTTTTTCATTCATCATTTTTACAAAATTATTTTCCGACTTACCTACATGTTCAGCTATAGCTGTTGCACAATCATTTCCTGATACAATGAGCATACCCTTAGCAAGCATGCTTAACTTAACTGTTTCTCCAGATAATAATCCAAATCTGCTTCCCTCTGTAGCTGCAACATGACCACTTATAACAACATCATCATCTAAAGATATTTTTTTATTTTCTACTGCTTCCATCATCAATAAATATGTCATAAGTTTTGTAATACTTGCTATTGCAAGCTGTTCATTTACATTATATTCATATAATACTTCTCCCGTTTCCAAATCACCAAGAATAGCACCCTTTATATATTCATTAACATTAATTTCTCCATAGGCTATACTGTTTGTGAGCATAATAATAATTAGACATATTGACAATATTTTACTTATTTTTTTCATTTGTGACCTCCAATACTTCTTCTGACATAATTATATAATATTTTACTAAAAAAAGCATTATAAAAATGAAAAAACTTACTGTTAATAATTAACTGTAAGTTTTTTACTAATTTTATTAAACCTTTTTTAAGATTCCAGGTTGATTTTTATAATTAACTAGTGATGCTTTCTGCATTTAATTAATTGCACAATTCATCAATTTCAATACTGTTCCTTTTATGTTCAATCCTCAATTTCTTTTTAAATTTTGCTGATATTTTATCAAAATAAATATATAAAATAGGTATAACTACAAGGGTTAAAACAGTTGAAGTAGCCAAACCTCCTGCAATTACTAAACCCATTCCTCTTAACATTTCACTGCTTGAACTGCTTGAAATAATCAAAGGCACTTGCCCTAAAATGGTAGTAAGTGCTGTCATAAGTATAGGCCTTAATCTTGTAGGACACGCTTTAAGAACAGCCTCTTCAATCCCCATACCATCACGTTCTCTTAAAATACCAATAAAATCTATGAGGATAATGCCATTATTAACAACTATACCAACCAGTACTAAAACACCTAACAATGCTGTCATGCTTATTGGTTCGTTGAAAATAAACATCAATATCAATGCACCAGTCAAAGCCAAAGGTATTGTAAACATAATTATAAAAGGATTTATAAAGGAATTAAATTGTGCAGCCATAACAGCATATACAAGAATAATTGCCAAAACTATTACTAATCCAAGTGATGAGAAAGTTTCATTCATCATTTCATTAGTTCCACCTATAGATACCGTATATCCATCTGGAAAATTCATGCTATTAATTATTTTTTGAACATCAGAGCTTACGCTTCCTGTATCACGTCCATATATATCGAATGTTACTGTAGCATGTCTTTCTTGATTAGATCTTTCAACAGAATTTGGAGTGTTATCCATTGCAATATCTGCTATAGATGAGAGCGGAACATATGCTCCCAAATTTGTTTTTATGCTTATATCATCTAAATCATTCATGTCTGAATAAGAGTTTTCAGGATATATAATTCTTACATCAACTTCTGTACCATCTGTTTTTAAGGTTGTAGCTGTATTACCTGAAATAGTATTTCTTATTTGTGAGGCAACCTCTGAACCTGTCATGCCGTATTGACGTATTTTATCCTTGTTCATGATAATAGACACATATTGATTTTGATCTTCTAATGAGCTTGTAATTTGTCTCGTACCTTCAATATTTGCTAATTGTCTTTCTAGTTCTGTACAGACTTCTTCTAAACCATCTAGTTCTTCACCATAAACATCAATAGTTACGCCACCGCCTGCCATTGAAGACATGTTTGATGATTCAGATACTGTGATTTCTGCGCCTGCAATATTTTTAACTGAATTTCTTATTTCTTCAGCAATTTCAGATGTACTTCTTTCCCTATCATTTTTATCACCTAAATCACAAGTAATGGAACTTGAATTACTACTGCCTCCCATGATGTTCGAGCCATTAGAGATAGAAACAGCAACAGCTTTCATTTCAGGAACTTCTTCTAACATTTTTTCAACTTTTAGAGATAATTCATTAACAACCTCAGTTTTGCTACCCTTTGGAGCTTCTACAGTGATGTTTAAGGTTCCTTCATCAGATGCAGGCATAAGCTCCATTCCTATGAAAGGTACTAAACATAGAGATAACACGAAAATTGCCAAAATTGACAGCAATGTCCGTTTTTTATGTTTCAATGCTTTAACTAATGATTTACCATAAAATATATCTAATTTTTTAGTCCCTTTATCAAATAAATCCAAAAGCTTATTAATGAAGTTAAGATATTTTGGAGCATGGTTTCTATGGACATTATTTACATAATTTCCTGCTAACATTGGAACAACAGTTATAGCTGAAATTAGGGAAGCCATTAATGCAAACACTACAGAAAGTGCAAGATCCGAAAACACCTCCATAACCATACCGCTTGTGAATATGAACGGTACGAATATAACAATTGTCGTAAGTGTTGATCCTACAATTGAACCCATAACCTCTTTTGTTGCTTTGTAAGTTCCTTCTATCTTTCCGCAACCTTCAACTGTTCTATATCTATAAATATTTTCAAGAACAACTACAGAATTATCTACAAGCATTCCTACACCAATGGATAATCCTCCCAGTGATATAACATTTAATGAAGTACCTGAGAAGTATAAAAGTACGAATGTACCAATTATAGACAATGGCATTGAAATAGCAATAACCCCTGTCAATCCTATATTTTTAAGGAATATAAACAGTATTAAGATCGATAAGAAAGCTCCAATAAAAATATTTTGGATTACTCCATAAATGGAATCTTCTATTATGCTTCCTGTTTCATTTGAAATATTAACTTTTATATTATCATATTCTTTAGATATTTTATCTACTTCTTTTTCAACTGAATTTACAATTTTAACTGTATTTCCATCACTAGCTTTTGAAATTGAAAAACTTATGCAGCTTTCACCATTGTAACGGCTTATGGTATCTATCTCCTTTTCACTTTCCGTTATAGTTGCAATATCTTGTAATTGTACAACTGCTCCAGTGCTGATAGTAATAGGTATTTCTTTTATCTCATCAATGCTTGCCATTTTTAACTTGCTGCTTATTGTAAGTGATTTATCACCATAATCAATACTTCCAGCTGAAACATCCTTGTTTTCAGCTGATAATGTATTAGCTATTCCATACATTGTAAGTCCTAGGCCTTCCATCCTCTCAGGATCTATTTCAATGGTAATTTCTTTTTCTTTACCTCCTGTTAAATCAACAGAAGAAACACCAGAAATTCTTTCAATTCTTGGCTGAATTTTATCTTCTACCAATGACTTTAATTCATCATCACTTAAGCTATCTGATGTAAATGCTATTTGTGCTATAGGCATTGAGTTCATATCCATTTTTAAAACTGTGGGTTCAGTGGCATCATCTGGCAGCATCCCTCCTACCATATCTACTTTGTCACGAATATTCGTTACTGCCTCACTCATATCAGTTCCATAGTCAAATTGAACAATTACAATAGAAGTACCTTCTGTCGAGGTTGATGATATCTCATCTATACCTTCCACATTAGAAACGGCACCTTCTATGGTTTCTGTTATCAGGCTTTCTATTTCTTCCGGACCTGCACCGCTGTATGTAGTCATAACTATTGCCACCGGAATGTCTATGGATGCCATCAATTCCATTTCCATTTTATTTAAAGATACAATTCCCAATATAATAATTATTACCATACACATTATAATTGCAACATTTTTTTTAATTGAAAATTTTATTAAATTCATTATTCCCAGTCCTTTCTATTTATTAAAGTATAAAATTTTCAATTGTTTGCAGTTATGTTAACAGCTGTTCCATCAGAAATAAAATCCTGTCCGACAACTACAATTTTATCACCTAAATTAATTCCTTCTGTAATTTCGATGCTTTCATCATTATTAGCTCCGGTCTTAACTATTACCTTGTGGGCTATATTTTGCTCATCTACTGTAAATACATATTTTTCTCCGCTTTTTTCAAGAACAGCATTAAGTGGCACAGTCATAACATTTTCTTTTTCATCTAAAACTAATTTTAATGAAGCAAACATACCAGGCTTAATCAAATGATTATCATTGTTAATATATATTTCAACAGGATATAACATAGTTGTGCTGTCTGCTGCTGGAGCAATATTAGCAACAGTACCTTCAAAAATTTCATCTGAAACCGCTTCTATTACGATATATGCTCTTGCTCCTATTTTAATTTTATTTATGTAGTCATCTGATACATTAAAAGAAATTTTTGCATTGTCCATACTTACAATGGTCATAGCTGGACTGCTTTGAGAAGCTATTGAACCTTCTGTTATATTGCATGCGCTAATAATACCATCAATTTCTGCAACTACACTAGTATAAGACAGCTGTTGCTGAGTGCTTTTTAAAGATGCTTGGGATTGCTTTATAGCTGCTTCTGCTTGATCTATAGATGCTTGTGACATATTCTCTGTTTCTTTTGATGTATTTTCTTCTGCAATGCGAAGTGAATTCTTTGCATAATCAAGCTGTGTTTTTGCAGTATCAACAGATAATTTCATATTATCATAATCCTGCTGAGAAATAACTGAATCTTCATATAGCAACTTATATTTTTCTAAGTTTTTTACTGAATCATTATATTTCATCTCTTGTGTTTCCACTGCCGTACGAAGTTGAGATATCTGATTCTCCATGGTGCTTCCTGTACTTAATTCAAAGCTTGCCTTTGCAGAATTTAAAGCTGCTTTTGAAGAACCTATAGCTGCTTGTGCTGCTTCCACCTGCAACGCTAAAACACTTCCGTCAATTTCAAACAGTATATCGCCAGCTTTTACTTCATCTCCTAATTTAACATATACCTTTTTTACCGTTCCTCCTGCTTTAGGAATAACTTTGACCTCATTGTCCGCTAGAACAGTTGAAGAGATATTTTTATATTCCTCTATTCTTTCACTAATTATCGTTTTTGTTTCTACACTTACATTGACTTCAGCTGAAGTCATATCTCCTGATTTTTTGCTGCAACCTGCAAGTATTGAAGATACTGCTAGCATTACCGCAAAAAATTGTACAGATTTTTTATTAAACTTCAATTTGCTTCCTCCTAATTTCTTGATTGAAAACTTTACAATGTTTCACATTATATAGCAATTATATAAACTGAATATTAATTTTTAAATTATATTCACATTATAATTTGCTATCTTTATTTTTAAAAAAAGTTTATAATTAGTTAATATTTAATGATTATACTTAACTCTGGAAGAAAGGAGCGTTATTATGTTTCAAATTTTAGTTGTTGAAGATGATATTAAGTTAAGACGCCTTATATGTACTGTGTTAAATAAAAATGGATTCATGCCTTTTGAAGCTGAAGACGGCAATTTAGCCCTTGAAATTTTAGACAAGCAATACATAGACCTGATAATTTCAGACATCATGATGCCAAACTTAGATGGATATGGTCTTACTGATCTTTTAAGGAAGGCTAATTTCAATATGCCCATATTGATGATTACAGCAAAAGGTTCTTTTGAAGATAAGAAAAGAGGATTTAACGTCGGGGCTGACGATTACATGGTAAAGCCAATTGACATTAATGAGATGATTTTAAGAGTTAATGCTCTTTTAAAACGAGCAGAAATAGCTCATGAGCATAAACTTACCTTTGGAAATTTAGAACTTGAATATGATTCGTTAACTGTCATGGAAAATGGCATCAAACATGAACTACCTCAAAAGGAATTTTACCTTTTATATAAACTTGTATCATATCCTAATAAAATATTTACAAGGCAGCAAATTATGGATGAAATCTGGGGTATTGATTCAGAAACTGATGAACGTACCGTTGATGTCCATATCAACCGATTACGTGAACGTTTCAAAGAATGCAGTGATTTTCAAATTGTAACAATAAGAGGGCTTGGATATAAGGTGGTGAAATAGGAAAATGAGAAGAAGAAACAGTTCCATGCTGATGAAATTGACTATTTTTGTGCTTATACACATATTGTCTATTTCCATTTCCTTATTAATTGTCGGATATTTTATTTTTGAGTTTTCTATACCAGTACGCGCAAGATTTCCATTTATTATTACTTTCTTTAGCAGTATAATTACAAGCACTGTTGTCATAGCATTAAGCGGGAAGGAATTTATCCGACCCATTGTAGCACTAAATGAAGCTATCAAAGAAGTTATTTTCGGTAATTACACTGTAAAAATTGATGAAGATCAGCAGATCACAGAAATTGCAGATATGGCTAAAAATTTCAATAAAATGGTTAAAGAGCTAAGCACTGTAGAAATGCTAGGAAATAATTTTATATCAAATGTATCTCATGAAATCAAGTCGCCTCTTGCTAACATTGAAGGATATTCAACTCTTTTGCAAGATGAAAATTTAACACAAGAAGAACGTAATTTTTATACACAAATAATAATAGACAGTACAAAACAACTTTCAAATATGACTAACAATATACTTAAGTTGTCTAAACTTGAAAATCAAGAACTAGTATTTAATAAAACAAAATTTAAGTTAGATGAACAAATACGAGAAGCTTTGCTAATTTTAGAATCGCAGTGGTCTAGTAAAAATATAAATCTATTCCTTGAACTTCCGCCAACCATATATTATGGAAATGAAGATTTATTGATGCATGTATGGTTAAATATTTTGGAGAATGCAATTAAATTTACCAATGATAATGGCAACATCACAGTTGAACTTGATACTTCAAATGATATTACTGTTAAAATAATTGACGATGGAATTGGCATGTCAAAAGAAACATGCAATCACGTATTTGAAAAATTTTATCAAGGAGATAAAACTCGCAATGTAATTGGTAATGGTTTAGGTCTAGCCCTTGCCAAAAAAATTATAGATTTGTGCAATGGAAACATAGAGGTAAAAAGTGAACTTAATAAAGGGGCAACCTTTATAGTTAAATTGCCCATATTAAGCAAAAATCAAGGCTAAAGTCAAAAACTGTTATATGTGACTTTAGCCTTGATTAGAATTATTATTTATTTAAAACTAAATATTTGGTGTTTCTTTGTTGTTACATTAAAATGTGATTTTTTCCATACCTCTCATGTAAGATCTGAGAGCTTCTGGTATTAATATTGTACCATCTTTTTGCTGATAGTTTTCTAATATTGCTGCAAATGTCCTTCCAACTGCTAACCCTGAACCATTCAATGTATGTATAAATTCAAGCTTTCCTTTATTGTCTGGTCTATATTTTATATTAGCTCTTCTTGCTTGGAAATCTTCAAAGTTTGAACAAGAAGATATTTCAACATATCTGTTATAGCTTGGCATCCACACTTCTAAATCATATGTTTTTGCTGAACTAAAACCTATATCTCCAGTGCAAAGCTCTACAACTCTGTATGGAAGTCCTAATCCTTTAAGTATTTCTTCTGCAAACCCTGTCAATGTTTCAAGTTGTTTATATGATTCTTCAGGGATTGAGTACATAACCATTTCAACTTTATCAAATTGATGGTTTCTAATTAAACCTCTAGTATCTCTTCCTGCTGAACCAGCTTCAGCTCTAAAACATGGTGTGTATGCTGTCATATAAATTGGTAAATCTGCTTCTTCTAAAACTTCATTTCTATAAATATTTGTTACAGGAACTTCTGCTGTTGGTATTAAATAATAATCCTTTTGATTTAATTTAAACATATCTTCTTCAAATTTAGGCAACTGACCTGTCCCATACATACTTTCTTTGTTTACTATAAAAGGTGGTGCTATTTCAGTAAAGCCATGATCTATCGTGTGTTTGTCAAGCATGTATGCAGTTATTGACCTTTCAAGTCTTGCTCCAACACCTTTAAACATTGAAAAACGAGTACCCGTTATTTTAGTAGCCCTTTCAAAGTCTAGTATATCTAAATCAACGCCTAAATCCCAATGAGCTTTAGGTTCAAAATCAAATTTTGTGGGTTCTCCCCATTTCCTAACCTCTTTATTACTTGCATCTGATAAGCCTATAGTTATATCTGGATTTGGTGTATTGGGTAAGATCAAGAGTTCTTCTTCAATTTTTAAGTCTATTTCTTTAACATCATTGTCAATTAATTTAACTTTTTCAGCGAGATTTTTCATGTTTTGAAGCAAATATGATACATCTTTTCCTTCTTTTTTTAATAATGGCACTTGTTTAGATTCTTTATTTTGTTCTGCTTTCATATTTTCAACTTCAACAAGTTTTTCTCTTCTTGTTTTATCAAGTTCTAAAACTTTATCAAGACTTAGCTCTGGATTCCTTCTCTTTAACAGTTCTTCTACTTTTTCTGGCTCTCTTCTAATTCTCTTAATATCAAGCATTTTATTCCTCCGTATTAATATATTTTTATAAATAACAACCCAACCCATCAACGCAATCAAATATTGCTGATGGGTCCCGGGAACCTTGTTGTATTCACAATAAAAAACTCGTCTCTAAAAAAAATTAGAGACGAGATATGCTCGCAGTACCACTATATCATCAACTTTATTTTTTCAAGGTATTATTTATGTTAATGCGTTGCAGGTGTCATTATACATAATGCTTCTACTTCTTCATCTTCTGGATTATAAATTAAGTGTTCATTTTTTTCAGGAACACATATGCTATCACCTTTAGATACTGTATATATTTTATTTCCGATATGACATTCTAATGTACCTTTTTGAATATAAATAAATTCTTTAGCATCATTTGCAATTGTACTGTCGCTAACCCATGTTTTTGATGGTAGCTTAAATATAAAAGCTTCAACATTTACAAACCTTTCATTGTTGCGTTCAAACGGTGTTAAAAACTCTAGTTCTACATTAATATTGCTAAATTTAACCTTTGTTCTTTCATTTTTAGGAATTGTTATAACGCTTTCCGTATTTTCATCCAAAAACAGCAATGATAATGGTATTTCTAATGCATCCGCCATACGCTTTAATACAGTTAATGATGGAGATATCAAATCTCTTTCTATTTGAGAAATATATCCCGATGTTACATTAATTTGTTCTGATAATTCCACGATTGTCAGATTTTTACTTTTTCTTATGCTCCTAATTTTTTCGCCTATCAATATACTTACCCCTCTATTCATATATTATAAAAACTACTAAAAAACGATACCCTAACTATTATTATACACTAAATTCTTTGCTTGTCACTAAAAAAATTCTTAAAATATTGTTATATATAATAATGTTATTACTAAATATAATTACTTTATTTTATATAACACGATATATAAAGTCATTTTTAATTTAAATATCTTTTATTAATTTATATATTATGTTATAATTGAATATTATAACTTATTAGAATATAACGCATGTTTACAACATAATATAATGTTAAGACATTAATTGTACAAATAAAAGGGGCTTTAAAATGAGTGAATATAAGGAAAAATTTATTGAAGAGACCAATTATCTTAAAGAAATAGTTGATTTAATAAATTATAAATTAGAAATAGAAACTGCTACACTTGAAGATAAAAAGATTGATTTAATTGCATCACGTAAAGAAATGTGGGAAAATACAACACATTCAGCAACTGATTTTGATAAACTTTCTGATGCAAACCAATATTTAAGCGTTCTTCAAGCTCAAACCCTTAGCTATGACAATATAGCCAAGTTAGTATTAAAATATGAAAAAATGCTTGATAATCCGTACTTTGCAAGAATTGATTTCACCGAAGATGGTTATGATGATACGGATAAAATATATATAGGCCTTTTCAATTTAATGGATGAAGAAACTCACGACATTAAAGTTTATGATTGGCGTGCTCCTATATCAAGTGTATTTTACAGATCTGAAATTGGACCTGTTGAGTATACAGCTCCATCTGGCAAAATTAAAGGCAATGTTTCACTTAAACGACAATATAAGATTACAAAAGGTAAAATGGAATATTTTTTCGATAGCAATATTAACATACTAGATGAAATGTTAAAAGAAGCATTATCAAAAAATATGTCTTCTAAAATGAAAACTATTGTTGAAACTATTCAAAAGCAACAAGACTTAATTATAAGAGATTTAGTTAATGAACTCCTTATAGTGCAAGGAGTTGCAGGAAGCGGCAAAACCTCTGTCGCTCTTCATAGAATTGCATTTCTTCTATATCAAGGTCTTCACTTAAATTTAAGTACTAATAACATAATTATTATTTCTCCAAATACTTTATTTTCACAATATATTTCTAATGTATTACCTGAATTAGGAGAAGAAAATATTGATGAATTAACTTTTGAAAATATCTTTCTTGAATTATTTGAAAATAAATTATCAGTAAAAACAAAAAGTGAACAATTAGAAGAAATAATATGTGCAGAAAATGAAAAAGAAAAGGAATTTTTGAGGTCATATATTGATTTCAAAGGTTCATTTGTATTTATAGAAATACTTGAACGATATATTAAATATTTTGAACATAAAATGGTTGTTTTCGAAGATATATACTTTAATGGTAAAATAATAGAAAGTCGTCATTTACTTAAATCTCTGCTTTTAAGCAGTAATTTAAATATGCCTACAGCTAAAAAGTTAAAAATTATAGAAAGCAGAATTCTTGATAAGGTTTATGATGCTAGAAAAGCTCGACGTGAGAAAATCGAAAAAGTAGTAAACAATTCTAACAGGCATCAATTCGAAGTTAAGTCATTTACTAGGGTTCTTTCTTCTAGAGAAACTTCTGCAATAACTCAAAAATTGCATAAGTTTACGGAATTTGACTGCTATGAACTTTATAAGACTTTGTTCAAAAACAAAGATATATTTTTCAAAATATCTAAAGGTTTAAATTTACCTGATAATATTAATGAAATAATAGATTATACAAATAAAAACATATTAGATAAATTCAATCTGCCTTATTCAGATGGAATTGCTTTATTGTATTTAAAATTAAAAGCAGAAGGCTGTAATTCATATGGAAACATAAAACAAGTTATGGTAGATGAAGCGCAGGATTATTATCCTATACATTATAATATACTAAAGACTTTATTTAGAGAAGCAAGATTTACAGTTGTTGGAGATATTAATCAATCTATTGAAAAGAAAACAAATTTATCTATTTATGATGATATTGCTTCAATTTTCAATAAGAATAAAAGCACTAAACTTTTGCTTACAAAAAGCTACAGAAATTCTTATGAAATAAGTAAATTCAGCCAAAAACTTCTAGATCGCGACGTTAAAACTGAGTTCTTCAAAAGAAACGAAGGAGAACCAGAAGTTATATATAATGCTGAACAAAATAATTTAGAAAATAAAATGATTGAAGATATAAGCAAATATAAGTCTCAAGGTCTTGATTCAATAGCAATAATTTGCAAAAGTAGAAAACAAGCAACAGATCTATATTTTAGATTGAAAAGTAGAATTGATATAAAATTAATTGATAGCAATGATAACTCAACTATCACAGGAATTACAATTATACCTGTATATATGGCTAAAGGATTAGAATTTGACGCTGTTATGGTTTATCAAGCAAGCTCAAAAAATTACACAACAGATTATGATAAGAAACTTTTATATATTGCATGTACGAGAGCATTACATAAACTGTCATTATATTATACAGGAGAAATCAGTAACTTTTTAAAATAGCAAATAAAAGCACATTAAAAACCCACAATTTTTTAAAAATCGTGGGTTTATTTTTTAATTTATTATTTTTTTATGAATGGAACTGTATTTCCGCCATAAGGCATGATATATATATCTTTATCCTTAAAATCAACGTCAACTATTAAATCTTCTATGTTGTTGTAAGCATTTATACTCATATCTTTTAAAATATCTTTTTCAATATCTGTAAGCATCATAACTTTTGTTCTTTGAGTTACTTCACAAGCTGCATAAAAAATATATCCAGCAATAGTGAAATCTGCTCTTAAATCAGCATCTAAAGTACCTTTTACAACAGAACTCTTCCATCCAAAGAACTCTTCTGCTCCTCCACCTTCAGGACATTCGGCAATAAATATTATTGTTCCTCCATCCTTTACACATTGATTTGCGTTAAATAATGTTTTTGTCCCTTGATATAGTGAAATATCTTTTGGAAATCCACCACAACTTGCTATTACAACATCAGCTCTTTTATCTATTTCAACTCCAAAATAGTCTTGAACAACATCACTGCTTTGTTTCCATGATTCTGTAAATTTTCCGCATATAAGTTTACAATGTTGAGATTTAGAATTTGTTACAATATTTATTCCAAAACATGGATTTACCATTTTAGCTGCTTCTATCATATCATCATTAATAGGATTGTTTTCAAGTGCACCTGTTCCTATTAGTGGATTTGATTTTGGCATATCTGGACTAAGCGCATGCAGGTGATTTTTATTTATAGTTTCTCTGCCTGATATTCCTGGAAGAATACTTTTCCTTCCTCCACCAAAACCAGCCATTAAATGATGAACTGTACCGCTTATTGTGATTACTTTCCTGTTAATTGCTAAAGGATTTACCCATACAGGTGTTTTTCTTGAAGTTTCACCTAAAAATACTAAATTGTCTGCATCGCAGTCATGATTATAAACTTTTACTTTTGAATATACTTCTTCAGTTACAAGTTTTTTTAATTCTTCAATAGTTTGAGGTCTATGAGTACCTAAGGCAACAAGTATTGCCATGTTATCATAACTCATGCCTAATTCGTGCAAATAATTCACTAATAATTTAACAATAACATCTTGCCTCATCCAAAAACGAGTGATGTCACTTATAATAATTGTTACTTCGTCATTTGATTTAACAATATCTTTTAATTTAGGTGAATTAACACAATTATTTACTGAATTTAAGAATTCTAATTCAATGTCTTCAATAGCTTTTATATCTTTTTCATAAATATATTTTATTGACTTAGCATTTTCTATATTTATATTTACAGAACTGTTACCATATTTCAAATTAACTTTTTCCATTTTACCATCCATTTCTTTTGTGGAGCGGGTGATGGGAATCGGACCCACACAGCTGGCTTGGGAAGCCAGAACTCTACCACTAAGCAACACCCGCATATTATTATTAATTAAAAAAAACCTCATTCTTACTACAAGAATTGGCATATTGCCTAACTAAGCGATTCACACCAAATCTAAAGTTCAAGATTTGGGTTCTCTGCTTATACCACTAAGCAACACCCGCATTATATTAATTAACTATACTTAACATTATAATTACTTTACATCTAATTGTAAAGTTTTTTTTCATTTGTTAACAATAAGATGGAGCTACCGACCAGAATTGGACTGGTGACCTACGCATTACGAGTGCGTCGCTCTACCTACTGAGCCACGGTAGCAAAAACTATATATATAATTTAATACTTTTTGGCTCAATTGTAAATACAATTTTTTTACTTTTCAAACTGCTTGAAAAATTGCTCTTGATTTACTCCATTAGGTCTGTTAAACCTTTTTAGTTCATATAATTCATCTTTGTTTCCTGAGAGCATATTTACTCCTGTATAACATGACAATGTTGCTAAAAAGCCCATATCTGTTAATATTGTATTTGATTCTTTGGATATAAATCCATAAGGATATGTATATGCAACAGGAACATATCCTGTTTTCTCTTCCATTAATATTTGCATCTTACCAACATCATCAAGCAATGCCCTTTTATATTCTTCAAATGATTCTCCCTTCATTTTACAACTTCCTCTTCTTCTAGCATTTTCATGCATGCTGTAAGAGTGGTTTTGAATTTCAACGTAAGGAGATTCTACTAATTCTTTAACTTGCCCCCAATTAAGATATGTCGTGTTACAAACTGGATCTTCTGAACATTTATCTACATATTCTCCTACTATGGATATTACTGCTTTACAATCGTACTTTTCTAATATTGGAAGTATGTAAGTGTAATTAGTTGAATAACCATCATCAAGAGTTAACATTATAGGCTTTTCTGGAAGCTCTTTTTTCTTATATACAAAATCAATTAAATCTTGCATAACAATTGTTGTATATCCTTCTTTTTTTAAATAAATAATATCTTTTTCAAAATCATCTGGAGATACGACATATTTACCCCAATATTTTGAATTTTTCAATATGTGATGATACATAATAATAGGTAATTTTATTGACGGACTTGTAGATGTTGATATAACTTCCTTAATATCAGCAGAAAAAACAGTTAATGAACTTAATAATAAAACTATCAATATTATAGAAATTTTTTTATAACTAATTTTTATTTTAAACAAACTATCACCTCATATATTATAAACTAATATATGTTTATGCCTTGTTAGCTTGAATAATTACAATTACCTATAAGAGTTACTAATAATCAATTCTTTTGTCCATTGTTATAGTATCTTTTGTAACTTTCGATGTGTAGATAACAATATTTACACCGCTATTTTGTGCTTCGTTTAAAGCTATTGCAAATTTTTCATCTGTTATATCATTTGGTTTAAATCCCCATGCATCTTTTAATTGGATTAAGAAAAATATAGTTCCTTCATAACCGTTTTTTACAGCATCTATCATTTCATAAATATGTTTCCTGCCTCTCTCTGTTGGAGCATCAGGAAACATTGACATACCTTCATTTTCTAATGTGACTCCTTTTATTTCTATGAATCCTTCTTTACCATCTTTTTTCTTGTAATATATATCAAACCTCGAATTTTTGTATGTTCTTTCCCTTTTAACTTCTTCTAATTGAAAAAATTCAGGCAATAAATTTGATAATAAATTTTCATAAACAACTACATTAGGCACTTGTGAATCTATGTTTATAAGCTTCTCACCTTTAAAAATGCTAATGAGGGAATATTTTGTCTTTCTACTTGCTTTAAAAGACTCTTGTAAAAATACTTTTCTTCCTTTTAAAAATAATTCCTTGCATCTACCTGTATTTTTAACGTGTACTTGTTCTACTTCTCCATTAATTTCAACTTCAGCAATAAATCTATTTATCCTTTTTATAAAAATGCCTTCAACAATATTTTCATATTTCATACTTGCTCCTATATTACATTTAAATATCTTAAGTTTATACAATTAACGTTCATTTGTAAATGCACAATAAAATTAATAATTTAATTTCCCGGGAAATTACATGTACTATATTCCTTCTTAACTCGACATTTTTCGTAACATCATATTAACTTTAACATATATTATTGTATATACAACATAAAGATGTTGAATTTTTAAAGTCAAAAAATCTAATATTTTGTTAAAAAGGAGAATATATATGGAGATGAATAATAGAAACAATCCGGAATACAATAACAATTATATGAATGAAAATGAAACAATAAATAACAATGAAGAAGACATGTACAGCATAAACAGATATGACTATGATAGATTTGATAACAGATTTGACAATAGATACGATAATAGATACGATAATAGATACGATAATAGAAACGATAGAAGATTTGACAGAAGATATGACAATTACTACCGTTATCCTTACTGTGATAGGTATGGTAGATGTGATAATAATTTATGGTGGTTATTCTGGCCTTTCTTCTTTTTCTAACATTTAAAAATGGGTTTGATTATTAATCAAACCCACTCTTATTGTGAATACAACAAGGTTCCCGGGACCCATCAGCAATCTTAGAT
>Ga0074193_1001132_pt1 | contig 35703 bp, 30 predicted proteins | sample EPASupsiteHSE605_FD_64523 | JGI IMG/M metagenome (GOLD analysis project Ga0074193, IMG submission 64523) | Bioremediated contaminated groundwater from EPA Superfund site, New Mexico - Sample HSE6-05 | ecosystem: Environmental > Aquatic > Deep subsurface > Groundwater > Contaminated ... | reverse complement strand
TAGTCGAAGTTGTACCAAAAGATGCTCAACGCGTCTTTATTGCTATTAATGAAGGAATTAATAATGCAATTTTTCATGGAAATCAAGAGGATAGTACAAAAACTGTACGATTAACCATAGAACGATTGCCTAATGAACTTAAAATTATTATTCGTGATGAAGGTGAAGGATTTTTACAATTGGAGCAACCTGAGAATGGTTTAGAGGATCATGGACGAGGTTTTGCGATTATCGAGCATTGTGTAGATTCCTATCAACTGAATGGACTAGGGAATGAAATAACACTGATTAAAAAAATTAATACTGCTTAGTGGTAACAACCGTAGAGCGTAAAAGAAGTGTCTAAACGATAGGAGAGTATTGCTATGAAAATTGATACGGTTATAAATAATGGACAAGTGATTGTGACGTTAGAAGGAAGTATGTATGTGGAAGAAGCAGCGATCCTTCGCGAAAAACTACTTTCTTTTATGGAAGCTGGGCACACACAAATTGTCATTAAGTTTCATCATGTTGAGTATATTGATAGCTCAGGACTTGGTGTTCTGGTTGCAATACAAAAAAGAGCATTGCAGATCAAAGGCGGCGTAACCATTGTCGGTGCGCATGGGGTAGTCAAAGAACTATTTGAATTAACTAGATTGAATAAAGTATTTACAATGCAATAGGGGAAATATGATGAGTAATATGAGGGCGGCTATTTTTAGTGATATGTGCACATATTGTCAGCAAATAGAGCTTTTTAATATGATCAATGATGCAATCGTGTTGGTGGATGCTTACACTGGTGAAATTTTATTTATGAATGATAAAGCCTTAATTTTGTATCAGTATACTGTAGAAGAGACCTGCAAATTAATGATTGAGAAAATTAGTTATGAATCAGCTACAGAGAGAGAGAATAATATGGAAACTGTTCGACAAAATACGAATGGACATATTTTTATCAGTCGTCATATTAAAAAGGATGGTTCTATATTTAAAGTAGAGATCAGTGCTAGGTACCTCACGTTACATGGAAGAAAGATGTTTGTGTCAGTAGTAAGAAGTTTAAGTTTTAATTCCAAAATACGTGAACAAGTCGAGTTAGCAGGTAAGGTGCAAAGGCGTCTATTACCTCGTGATTTAAACAATCATTTATTTCAAATCCATTCTATTTTTCAGCCCCACAATTATGTCAGTGGGGATTTATATGATTTTTGTTTTAAGGCAGATGAAAATAAATTGTATGGCATTTTAGTTGATGTCATGGGGCATAGTATTGCCGCTGCCGCCCATACAGGTATCTTGAAATATCTTTTTATGCAGGCTAAAGAAAAAAAGATTCCGGTAAGCGAAAAACTTGGGTGGATCAATAAAGAAGTAATGTCTTTTTTTGAGGGCGGTGGCTTTGCCGCTGTTTTTCTTTTTGAATTAGATTTTACATCGAAGACAATGGAATACTCTTCTGGTGGGATTAATCATTTTATTGTGGTAAAAGAGCAAGGTACCGAGATTATAAAGGCCCCTGGGATTTTCCTTGGCATTAATGACAATGAAGTTTTTGATCAAAGTACTTTAGATTTTTCATCAGGACAAAGTCTTTTATTTTTAACGGATGGACTTTTTGAAATGATTTCGCAAAAGATTAACAAAGAAGTTGATTTTTGGGCGCTTAAAGAATTATGTACGGATATTACAAATGCGGGAAATAATCGTGATGATATTTCAGCCATTGGCATTGTTATCCGTTAAATTAAATAGGAGAAAGGGTGATGAGATAGTAATGAAGATTGGTACTAAAATCACACTGAGTTTTGGTGTAGTGATTGCTTTAATTTTACTGATGTCAGTTTATTCTTTTGTTTCTCTTCGTAGTGCAAATACTAATTTAGCGAAAGTAAATGAAGCAAATGCGCGAATGGCTCTTTCGGATACGATTGTCATTCAATACAAAATGACGGTATCGACGATTCGTGCTTATGTGGCTTATGGAGAGGAAGCTGACTTAGGAAAGATCGAGAATAGTTTTAATCAACTATTAACACTTGAAAAACAATTGTTAGAAATGGCTAGAACCGAAAAGAAAGCAGAGGTACAAGGATTAATTGACGAGACGACAAAATATAAAGAGATCATTGCGAAAGAATACATACCGACTGCCAGAGATTATAATCGGGAATTTGCAAATGGAGATTTTGGCAAAGCACGTGAGAGTAAAGAACGATTAACTGCAATTGCCAAAAAAATTGCATCACAATCAGCCAGTATTGAAAAAACAATAGAGGCATTTTCGAGTACAAATGTTGATATAGCAAAGCAATTGATACAACAAAGTACCGATGAGGGACGAAGTGTATCGACAATGTCAATGAGTATCAGCGTACTTGTACTGATACTCGGGGTAACGATTAGCATCCTTTTGACCAGGATGATTCATAACCCAATAGTTGAATTGACTGAGATTGCCAATCAATATGCGCAGGGGGATCTACGGAATCTAGTGAAAGTTAAAACCTCGGATGAGATAGGGCAACTTGCTGATTCCTTGCGAGGCATGCATCATAACTTTGTTGAGATGATTACCAATATTCGGTCGGCTTCTGATCAATTGGCTGCCGCTTCGGAAGAAATGGCAGCATCAACGGAAGAAGTAACTGCGGCAAGCGAAGAAATTTCAAAAAGTATGGAAGGACTAGCAGGTGAGGCGGAAAAGGGTAATTCATCCATGCTGGAAGCATCACAAACGTTGGTACAGCTATCGAGTCTGATTCAAATGGCCAAGGCAAAGGCGGATTATACTTGCCAAAACTCTGAAAATACCTTGTTAGCCGCAGAAAACGGGCGTATTAAGGTTGATGAATCGGTAACTAAAATGGGTAATATTAAGGAACAAACCGAGAATTCTAGCCAAATTATTGGCGAACTTAGTGATTATTCCAAACAAATATCTCAGATTATTGATACGATTACCAATCTAGCCAAACAGACCAATCTTTTAGCATTGAATGCTGCTATTGAAGCGGCGCGGGCAGGGGAACACGGACGTGGTTTCGCTGTGGTAGCGGAGGAAGTTCGTAAACTTGCTGAGCAGTCCGATCAAGGAGCACAAGAAATTACTACTCTGGTCAAGAAAATTACAGAGAAGACATATGTAGCGGTAAATGCTATGGCGCAAAATGTTTCTGAAGTAGAATATGGTGTGGCTACCGTCAATGAAGCAGGACTTGCATTAGATCGAATTTTGCAGGCAGTAAAGCAAACAACGCTTGAAACTAGACAAATTGGTAATTTGACTTCGGAAGAAGTTGCGAATTCTGAACAAGTGGTAAGGTTGATCGATCATCTAGCAACAGTCATTGAAACAGTTGCCGCTCATGGTGAAGAAGTATCGGCTTCAGCAGAGGAACAATCGGCAACAATGCAAACGGTAGCGGCCAGTGCTGAAGAAACAAGTGCTATGGCAGAACAACTAAAAAATTCAATTGATAAGTTTTTAGTATAACAAAAATATCCTGCAATCTGATGATTGGCAGGATATTTTTGTTATATTGGTTTCATACTATAAAGAACGAATTAAGAAAGTAACAACTATATTGTTAGTCTACTGGGAATGGTGTATTACCAGTGATTTCCTGTAAACATATTGAGTGCTAAATATTTATCATAGGTATAAAAGTGAAGTCTTATTTATTGAGAAATATTATCAATAATGGCATGCTAGATATGATATAATCAAAATGCTTAGATCAAGATAATGGAGGAATTAAAAATGGAAGAAGTAATGAATGCAGTAACACATGGCATTGGCACTCTGCTTGCAGTTGCAGGACTCGTGTTGTTAACTGTATTTGCTTATTTATATGGTGATATTTGGCATATTGTTAGTTTTAGTATCTATGGGACGACGTTAGTACTATTATATTTAGCCTCGACATTGTACCATAGTTTTACCAACGAACGTCTAAAATATATATTTAAGATTTTGGATCACTCGGCTATTTATTTGCTGATAGCGGGAACCTATACGCCTTTTACATTGGTTCCTCTTCATGGCGTGCTGGGATGGACTGTTTTTGGATTAGTATGGGGCTTTGCTATACTAGGAATTGTGCTAAAAGTATTTTTTGTCGGACGATTTAGGTTCGCATCGACGATATGCTATATTGTGATGGGATGGTTTATTGTGGTTGCAATTCAACCATTACTTACAGCTGTCGGTACACTCGGGATGGTTTGGCTATTGATCGGTGGTTTATTTTATACAGTAGGCAGTGTATTTTATTTATGGAATAAAATACCTTATAATCATGCGATATGGCATTTATTCGTGCTAGCGGGAAGTGTATGCCATTTTGTTGCGGTATTTTTCTATGTGCTCCCGATTCGTCTAGGTGTATCATGATGAATGAATTATTACAGGACATTTGTCGCTTGCTTGGTATCGAGCAAGTAGGAATAGCAGCAATTGGACCTTATATAGCATTGAAGGAACGGATGGAGGCTAGAATTGATAAGGGACATTACACTGAGTTCGAGGAACAGTGCATAGCCAAAAGGATTGACCCCAAATTAACAATGGAAGATACTCAATCTGTGATTGTATGTTTGTTCCCATATTATAGCGGTCAAGAACCAAATGCTAATATTGCTATATATGCTTATGGCCTTGATTATCACCGAATTGTGAAAGATAAACTAGAGAAAATCGGTGAACAGTTAACAATAGCCATACCTGATTTTCATTACCAGGCTTTTGTAGATACTGGTCCTTTAGTCGATCGCTATATGGCATACTTGGCGGGCATTGGATTTTATGGTCTTAATGGGCATATTATAACGGATCAATATGGGTCGTATGTTTTGATTGGTTATATACTTACCAATTACCCTTTTGAGAGTGGTAAACCGCTACAGCGTACTTGTATGCAATGTAATAGGTGCATTACAGCGTGCCCAGGAGAAGCGATTATTGGCGATTTTACGATTGATCCGAGGCGTTGTCGCTCTTATTTGTCACAGAAGAAGGGGGAATTAACGATAGAGGAACAGCGTATTATGAAAAAAAGTAATTTAATTTTTGGCTGTGATGTATGCCAGCAGGTGTGTCCGCATAATCAGCAAGGTACAGTGACAGCGATGCGAGAATTTCAGGAACATAGAATGCCCTATTTGGATGATGAAGAATTAAAATCAATATCGAATAAGGAGTTCATCAGACGATATGGTAATCGTGCTTTTAGTTGGCGTGGCAGAAAGCTACTGGTAAGAAATTTTGAATATGTTCGGTAAGGGATTAGCATTCGTATAGTATGTGGAATTAAGAAAGTATTATGTTCCTTTTAATTTCATAAAAAAATAAAGGATTTTGTATAAAAAAATAGAATACAAATAGTAGCATATATAGGGTAATATTCCTAAATGGAAGGTCTTTTGTAACCCAAAAGTATAAAAATTAGGGAGGAAACAAGATGAAAAGAGCAACAAAATTATTCGCAGTAATCACAGCGGCTGTCATGTTGATGGCAGGTACAGCGACAGCTGCGACTACGAATGTCAATGTTACAATTAATAATATTTTAACACCGATTGAAGAAAGCGGTCAGTCGGGAAGAGTTGGTTGGGAAAAAGGTATTGTAGAGGCAGTGGGTACTGGCTTTGCACCAGACAATGCTAGAAGTATCACGCACGGCACTGCTCTTGCTAGGCGTGCTGCTATACTAGATGCACAACGTAATCTGTTAGAAGCCATTCAAGGCGTACAAGTCGATTCTGAAACCACAATGAGGAATTTAGAGATTACGAGTGATGTGGTACAAACTAAAGTATCGGGGTTATTAAAAGGTGCTAAGATTGTTCGTCAACAAGCTATGCCAGATGGTTCTTATCAAGTTGTTATGAGTATTAATTTGTATGGAAATGATAGTTTGGCCAGTGTCGCATTGAATGCAATAAAAAATGAACAACCAGTAGAAAATTTCCCTGCTCCAGCACCAAGCTATATTCCTCCTGTAATGAATGATACGGCACTATATACTGGTGTTATTATTGATGCTCGTGGCTTAGGTTTGGAATCAACCTTCTCACCACGGGTTTATGATGAATCAAATACCATCGTTTATGGCAATAAATATATCGATGTGAATTATGCCATTTCTCAAGGGATGGTAGACTATGCAATTACGCCAGAAATGGTACAAGCTGCTGAAAATGGTCAGTCACGTGCTGGCTTACGTCCTTTAGTAATTAAAGCACTACGTGTTGTTGATAATGACTGTAATATTGTGATTAGTACTGCAGATGCCAATGCGATGTTGGCATATAATCAAAATGCAGGTTTCTTGAGAAAATGTGCAGTCGTATTTGAGCGGTAAAAGGTAATAGAAATGAAATAAACCAGCATTGTAGAATGCTGGTTTATTTTTTATGCAATTAGAAAGTATAGTCAAGTTTTCTTTATTTCTGGACGATTGATCACAATGATGCCTTGCTCCGTCAGGTGGTCAGCGGCAGTTATTACATCTTGGGGCATTGCCTCTGGGACATGATCGAGTGTGTATTTCATCTGTAACGCTTGCCATTTTTGTAGTCCATATGTATGATAGGCTAATAATTCTACTGGAGGAGTGTTAGGTAATGAGCGGATAAGACCGACCAACTCTTGCAAATCCTCTAATGAATTGGTGATTTCAGGAATAATTACATACCGTAGCGTAACGGGAAGATGCTCGGCTATGTAATGTAAATTACTGAGGATTTGTGTGTTATCAAAACCAGCTAGCCAACGATGCTTCTCAGGGTTTACCGCTTTAATACTAAATAAAACGGCATTGGTATAAGGCAAAATAGCGGTGATATGTTGTTGATCATAATATCCTGCGGTATCAATCGTGGTATGGATGTTATGAGCCTTACAGGCGGCAAATAACTCAGCAACAAATTGTGGTTGTAATAGTGGTTCACCACCGCTGAGAGTTAGGCCGCCGCCCGAGGCATCATAAAATTGCCGATAATGGAGAATATCAGTGATGACTTTTTCGGTACTAATGGTCTGATTACCTTGTTGCCAAGTATCAGGATTATGACAGAAACGACAACGTAGTTGACAACCTGATAAGAATAAGACATAACGGATACCATGTCCATCGACAGTGCCAAAACGTTCAATTGAATGGTAATAACCTTGCATACTGATACCTCCAGTTTCGGCTGTAATCATAAGGATTTGTAAAAAGTACGTTCAATCACTTCGTCTTGTTGGGCTGCAGTGAGTTTAATAAAGTTAACGGCATAACCGGATACGCGAATGGTCAGTTGAGGATATTTTTCCGGATGTTTTTTAGCATCTTGCAATACGGAAAGATCAAGAGCGTTTACATTGATATGATGTCCTGTTTTTGCAGCATAGCCATCTAACATGCCCGCTAAATTCTGAATTCTGGTATCACTAGTCTTGCCGAGTGTACTAGGCAAAATCGAAAAGGTATACGAAATTCCATCGCGGCAGTCATCATAAGATAGTTTGCAAATGGATTGCATTGCTGCAAGTGCTCCGTTGGTATCGCGACCATGCATTGGATTAGCGCCAGGAGCAAAAGCTTGCTTGGCTTTACGACCATCAGGAGTAGCGCCTGTTTTTGAACCATACATTACATTGGAAGTAATGGTCAAGATGGATAAAGTATGTTCCGCATTGCGGTAGGTTGCATGTTCTTTTAATTTGGTACTAAATTCATGGCTAAGCTCGACTGCTAAACTGTCCACCGCATCATCATCATTACCAAAGTAAGGGAATTCACCATCAATGCTAAAGTTTTTGGCGATACCATTTTCATCACGTATCGGTTTGACACGAGCATGGCGAATAGCACTCAATGAATCAGTAGCTACTGACAGACCAGCAACGCCAAAGGCCATCGTGCGATCTACGTTGGTATCATGTAGAGCCATTTGTGAGCGTTCATAAGCATATTTGTCATGACTAAAATGGATCAGGTTCATCGTATTGACATACAGTCCAGTAAGCCAACTGAGTACTTGGGATAGATTCTTTCGGACAACATCATAGTCTAAATATTCTCCAGTTGGAATTGGCATTGCTGGAGCAAGTTGTTCGCCGGTATTTTCATCACGTCCGCCATTGATTGCAAGTAATAATGCTTTTGCCAGATTCGCACGAGCACCAAAAAACTGCATTTGTTGACCGAGTCGCATAGCTGATACGCAACAAGCAATTCCATAATCATCGCCATAGATTGGACGCATAATATCATCATTTTCATATTGAATGGCGCTGGTATCAATTGATACTTTAGCACAGAATTTTTTAAAGTCATTTGGCATATTTACGGACCATAAAATGGTTAAGTTGGGCTCAGGGGCAGGACCGAGATTATATAATGTATGAAGAATTCGGTATGAGGTACGAGTGACGAGTGTGCGACCATCTATGCCCATACCACCAATGGATTCTGTTACCCAAAGAGGATCGCCAGCAAATAACTCATTATAGTCAGGTGTACGCAAATGACGGGCTAAGCGAAGTTTAATGACCATTTGATCAATGAGTTCTTGTGCTTCGGTTTCGGTGAGTGTACCATTTTCTAAATCCCTAGCGAGATAAATATCAAGGAAAGTGGAGATGCGTCCTAGGGACATAGCGGCTCCGTTTTGCTCTTTGATTGCGGCAAGATAACCAAAATATAACCATTGTACGGCTTGATGTGAGTCAGTAGCTGGAAGACCAATATCAAAGCCATAAGACTTAGCCATAATCGCAATGTCTTTTAGAGCAGCAATTTGCGCAGCGAGTTCTTCGCGTAGACGCAAGACTTCCTCATTCATTGGCTTAGTAGCAAGCTCTTTAAGATCTTGTTTTTTTACTTCAATCAGTCGATTGATTCCGTAGAGTGCAATTCGACGGTAGTCTCCAATAATCCGTCCACGACCATAACCATCTGGTAATCCAGTAATAATACCTAGCTTACGTGCTTTTTTCATTTCGTCAGTATACATGTTAAAGACCGCAGTATTATGTGTGGTAACGTGATTATGATAGATATTACTGATCTCTGGGTCAAGATGATAACCGTAAGCTTGACAAGCTTGTTCAGCCATTCGTATACCGCCATTTGGAATGACACTGCGTTTCAGAGGTGCATCTGTTTGTAATCCAACGATGACTTCCAAACCTTGATCGATATAGCCTGGCTTATGGGAAGTAATCGTAGAAACGGTGTTGGCATCAACGTCTAACACACCGTTTTTGGTTCGTTCGTCGGCTAAGTGTTGGCTACACTTGTCCCACAAGGCTTTAGTCCGAGGTGTTACCGTAGCGAGAAAATCACCGTTGCCATCATACGGTTGGTAGTTTTCCTGGATAAAATTTCGAACATCAATACTAGTCTGCCATTTACCTGCTTTAAAGTTATTCCATGGGTTCATAATTGTGCTCCCCCTTTAATAATTGATAATGATTATCTGTTGGCTTTGTTATAAAGATATTATATTGTTTCGCCTATGATCCAAATCATATACATGGAAGTTTAATTCATATCTTAATTGTAGGTATTTTGAAACGAAAAGTCAATAAATAATACTAGATAACAACAATTATTGATTGAAGATGATTTTTGTGCACAAAAAACCACCTGTTCACAACAATTTATGCTATGCCCAGGCGGTCGGCTTTTATCAAATACAGTCCCTTGTGGTTATTCCACTTTCCGCCAGTCGTGTATCTGTTTTGTTATTAATTTATATTTAAAGTGTATCCTGTTTGTAGATGAATGTCAATAAAAAATATAGAGAAAAGTGTAATGACTTACTATGTCGTTTTATAACAAAATGTAGATAAGCAGGAAATGAATCAGGAAGAAAGAATAGTAAAGGTGAATTGTAGAATTGTACAATCAGCAAGATAAAAGAAGAATTTAGTATAGAGGGGCTCATCACGATGCTAAAAAAGATATATAATTTTTTACAAGAAGATGATGGAGTAAATTTCAAAGCAAGAGAACTTTTGCGTTACCTCGGCCCAGGAATATTGGTGACGGTCGGCTTTATAGATCCTGGTAATTGGGCAGCGAATATGGCAGCTGGAGCAGATTATGGATATAAACTATTGTGGATGGTTACGCTTTCTACTATCATGCTGATTATTTTGCAGCATAATGTCGCTCATTTAGGTATTGTTACCGGACAGTGTTTGTCGGAGGCTGCGACAGAATATTTGCCTTCCTTTTTATCGAAAGGAGTATTGTTTTCGGCAATGGCGGCGGCAGCCGCAACTGGACTTGCTGAAATATTAGGCTCTGCCATTGCACTGAATATGCTATTTCATATTCCCTTAAAAGTAGGAGCCGTATTCGTGGCAATGGGTTGTGGCTGGATGCTTTGGGCTAATTCGTATAGACGATTAGAAAAATGGATCATGGGTTTTGTCTCGATTGTTGGTATAGCGTTTTTATTTGAACTTAGTTTAATCCAGGTTGATTGGTATCAGGCAACGACTGGGTGGGTTGTGCCAGTGATTCCAGATGGTGCATTACCTGTTATTATGAGTGTACTTGGGGCGGTTGTCATGCCTCACAATTTATTTTTACATTCGGAAATTATTCAGAGTAGGCAATGGAATTTGGAAGATGAAGTGGTGATTCAAAAACAGCTAAAATATGAATTTGCCGATACCTTGTTTTCTATGTGTATTGGCTGGGCTATTAATAGTGCGATGATACTGATCGCGGCAGCAGTATTTTTTAGTAATCAGGTGCAGGTAGAAGAACTAGAGCAAGCCGAAGTGATGCTACGTCCTTTGCTTGGGAATGCAGCTGCTGTTGTATTTGCCATTGCACTACTTTTTTCTGGTGTTTCTTCGACGGTTACAGCAGGTATGGCAGGAGGAAGTATTTTCGCAGGCTTATTTAAAGAACCCTATGATATTAAGGATCGTCATTCTTGGCTGGGGGTAGCGACTACATATAGTGTAGCAGTGCTTATTATTTTGTTTATTACTAGTCCTTTTGAAGGCCTAGTATACTCGCAGATGTTTTTGAGTATTCAATTGCCATGGACCATATTTTTACAAATTTATTTAACATCATCTAGTAAAGTTATGGGCAAATATGCCAATACGAGTCGTCAGCAAATACTATTATGGACGATTGGTTCGATTGTATCGATATTAAACTTCATGTTGCTATGGGATTTTATTAAGTAACAGAATATATAAGGCAGGAAAGAATGTAGATACTAAAGTATCTAATTTAATTTATTGGACATTGCTCTCTTTTTGGGAATCGTAAAGCCACGCCCGGAAACTTCAGTAGCGTCTTGGATAATAATAAATGCTTTAGGATCAATCGTTTGAATAAATACTTTAATCTTAGCGATTTGAATGAGCGTGACAACAACGAAAATTAATTTTTTTTCATCATGAGTAAAGGCTCCTTCCCCTTGTAAAAACGTGACTCCGCGACCGATTTCATTTAAGATGGCATCGGCAATTTCTTCGCAATGATCAGAAATGATCATAATTGTTTTTTTACGGTTAAATCCTTCAATTACTCGATCAATTACTGCTGAGCCTACATACATGGAAATGAGAGTATACATAGCAGGGGCAAAACCAAATAGAAAAGCTGATATGATCATTAATAGAAGATTAATACCAAACATTACCGACCCAATATCTAATGAATAATATTTTTTGACAATGGCAGCAATAATGTCGGCACCTCCGGCATTGCCGTTAACACGAAAGATTAAACCTCCGCCGACACCACCGAGTGCACCGCCAAAAATAGAAGCCAATAAAATATCATCGGTAACAAGATAAGAGGATAAAAAGCGAGTAGCGTCAATTCCACCAGCGAAAATTAAGAGACCATATAAACCGACGATAACTGATTCGCGGTCTAAGAAGCGGTAGGCAGCGTAAAAAATAGGGATATTGAGTATGATAATTAATACACCAATGGGAGCATTGAAAATAAAATGCAGGATAATCGCAATCCCGCTGATTCCACCGCTTAACATGTGATGAGGTAGTAGAAACAGATTAATGCTGATTGAACTGAGTAATGCTCCGAAAGCGACAACTGCATACTTGAAAAAATTCTTTTTAAAGTAATAAGCCGATTTTTTCATTGTTTCATAGCTCCTTATTCTTTTAGTTCTCGATATTTTACGGAGTCAGAAAGTATATCACTTTCTGAGGTTCCAAGTCTTTTCTTATAATATCCAAAATATCCCCTAATTATATTTTATCGTAGGTAGGCTTCTTTGTATACGAATTCCTATTTTTATGCAATCAGAAAGTCTAACACGTTCTTAATTCAAATTAACAACAACTAAAAGGGAGTATCTTAAAATAAGCTATAAAAGCCTATCTTAAGATACTCCCTTTACTATATACACATATGATCAATCTTTATTAGAGAATAAGCAGGTGCCCGATAGTTCTTTTTCGCATTTTTTGCAACTGATTTTATCAACATGCTCTACGGCATAGTTGATAGCGTGCTTGGTATGAGGGAAAAAGTGTTCGGTACCAATCTGGTCATAAAGACCTGTCGTTTTAATTTTTCGTTCGGGTTGTTCATTTAGGCCTGAGATTAATACGAGTACATTTTTTTTCTGAAGATTTTCAATAATGGTTCGTAAGTGACTTTCTCCTGTGACATCAATTAATGGCACTTTACTTAGACGCAAAATGAGAATCTGTGGATCATAGTGAATGGTGTCTATGATGCTTTGTGAAAACATCTGGGCGGCTCCGAAAAATAAAGGACCTTCTACATTGAAGATACTAATCTGTGGGCAGTCGTGAGTTTCGAGTTCCTCTTGCTCTGTAATATCAACGAAGTGGTTTTCTTCATCAGGTAATACTTTGGTTACGACCATAATCTCGCTCATACGTTTTACGAATACCACCATCGCGAGTAGTAAACCGATCTCTACGGCTACTGTTAAGTTTACTAATAAAGTTAGCAAAAATGTAATAAATAGGACCCCGCGACTGAATCCTTTGGCTTTTATGATATCCATAAAGGCGTGATGCTCACTCATATTGTAGGCAACAATCATCAATACGGGTGCCATGCTAGCGAGTGGGATTAGGCCGGCATAGGGAGCAAGTACAAGCATGGTAATGAGTACGAAGAAACCAGAAAAAAATACGGAAAAACGTGTACTAGCACCAGATCGGATATTCGTTGCGGTCCGGGCAATGGCGCCGGTCGCTGGAATGCCGCCAAATAATGGTGAGACGATATTGGCAATACCTTGGCCGATTAATTCCCGGTTGCTATTATGATGTGTGCCAGACATGCCATCGGCGACGACTGCAGACATTAATGATTCGATAGCGCCCAATATGGCAATTGTCAAGGCGGGTTGAAGTAGTAATTGTATTCGATCAAGGGTTAAATCGGGAAGTTTAAATTGAGGTAAATTACCAGGAATTCCGCCAAAAGCGGAGGATATTGTGCTTACTTCATTTGGAATGAATAGAGTGACTACGATTGTGGAGACTAGGAGTCCCGTGAGGGCACCTGGCACTTTTGGCAGAAAACGTGGTGTAAGCAGAATAATGATAAGACAAAGTGTAGCAGTAAAGGCACTATAAAGGTTGATGGTGCCTAGGTGAAGTATAATTTCATTCATGTTAGCCAAGAAACTTTCATGACGTTCTAAACCTGTAAGGCCAAGAAAGTTTGGTATTTGTCCAGCAAAAATATTGACGGCAATACCTGCCGTAAAACCAATCGTAACGCACCGGGGGATAAATTTAATCAGTGACCCCATATCTAATAGTCCCATGAGAATCAGTATAATCCCAGATAATAATCCTGCAATTAGTAAGTTTTCATAGCCATAAGTTAGAACAATCGATAATAAGATCGGAATAAAGGCACCCGTAGGGCCAGCGACTTGGTAGCGACTTCCGCCGAAGATTGCGACCAAACAAGCGGCAACAATTGTGGTATAAATCCCATATTCGGGTTTAACACCAGAGGCGATCGCAAAGGCCATGGCAAGCGGTAATGCAATAACACCAACCGTCAAACCTGCCATTAGATCTTTTTTAAAAGATCTTGAAAAATAACGTTTGCTAAGTATTTTAATAGTACGCGACATGACAAGACTCCTTTCGATTATAGAAAAACAAATGTAAACTAATAGTATATTATATACCTATCTGTAATGATATACAATAATGTTAAAATCTGATATAGAGATTTTATTAATATATATAATATTGGCAGGAATATGAGATAAAAATGTAGAAAACAGTAGAATCATATATCTATATCATGTATCTATGAATTCGAAAGGGGATTGGTAGTTATTATGGAACAAAAGAAAACTAAAATCCTAGTTTGTGACGATTCATCATTAATTCGTAAGCAGTTAAAGGACTTATTAGTTACAATGGACTGTGAAGTGTTTGAAGCGGCAAATGGCCGAATTGTTGTCGAGGTTTTCAAGGAAGTAAAACCGGATGTTGTATTTATGGATATTGTAATGCCGGAAGTCGATGGTTTGGAAGCGTTAAAAAATATTAAAATGTACGATAAAGAGGCAAAAGTTGTGATGCTATCTTCTGTCGGTACATCAGCGAAATTGGTGCAAGCGCTAAAAAATGGAGCAATGGATTTTATCCAAAAACCATATACTACTGAGCAAATTGAGAAGATAGTTGCGGATGTTCGGCACTTGGTACCCATAATATAATATGATTTTGCGTAATGACATGAGTTTTTAAAAGATAAAGGAGTGTAGTTATGTTTAATCAATACTTTGGACAATACCTACTAAATACGAAGAAATTAACAGCTCAGCAACTGGCTGAAGTGATGAATTATGAGAGATCTGTTAGGGTAAAATTAGGTGTACTCGCAGTGGATGCTAAGTTTATGACGGCTAAGCAAGTAGAGACGGTGCATCATTTGCAACGTCTGTGTGATAAACGTTTTGGTGAACTGGCAGTAGATCAGGGATACTTGACCTGTGCTCAGTTAGAGGATCTACTTGAAAACCAACATTGTCGCCATTTAAGTTTAAGCCAGGCAATTGTGGATAAAGAATATCTTACGCTAGCAGAGCTCGAGGATGTGTTGGCTGATTATAAACAGAAAAGTCAATTAACTCAAAAGCAAGTTGAGGAATCTTTTACAAGTGTTTCGGATCAAATCAACAAGCAAGTATTAGATTTTACAAAGGCTGGTGCCCAGGGCGAAATTTATCAAGATTACATAGGGGTACTACAACGGAATATTATCAGATTTTTGGATGTCGATCCGGTAATCAGTAAAAATGAACCAATCTGTAAGGTCACAAATAAATGGCTGATCTATCAAAGGATAGTCGGTGAAATCAATTTATTTACTGGACTTGCGATGGATGATGAGACATTATTGGCAATTGCTCGTCAATACAGTGGTGAAGTCTTACCAGAAATTGATGAACTTGCGAAGGATAGTGCTGCAGAATTTCTAAATATGGTCAATGGGATTTTTTGTGTCAATGCATCGGAGCAGGGTATGGAATTGGACTTGCAATTGCAAAAGATCGTACAAAATGAGATGCCTGCGTTAGAAAATGGATACCGCATTCCCATCAACTTGTCGATAGGTGCAATTGATGTAATTGTAGCATCGGCAGAATAAAAAATTCCTTTCAGTCATGCTGGCTGAAAGGAATTTTTGCTATATATAGCACTAAGAAGGTGGCAACTATAACGTTAGTCTGCCGTGGCTGGGCTATCGTCAGCACATTAGAGCGCACGTAATGGAAAACGTGTAGTTTTAAATCCCTCAAATAGGCCACACCCAACGGTGTGACCTGTATCGTGGGGCAAGGACTTCTTATTTTCTTTTCTGTTTATAGGCTAAATAACGTTGTTTCCCTTCTTCAAATAATCTTCCTTCCTCATCAGTAGTAATTTCTAAAGGCGACACACTGGTCGCTTTTCCATCCTTACCCAATGCTACCATGGTAAAGAATGCAGTTAACGCAATTTTAGCTGGTTCTTCTTTATATAAGTCCTCCACTAAAACCGTAACGAGTATTTCCATAGAACTCTTGCCTACAAAAGTTAGTTCTGCAAGACATAGTACTAGATTACCGATATGAATAGGATGATGAAATTCCAGCATATCTACTCTTGCCGTTACAATATTAGTCCGTGCATGTCGAAACGCTACTATTCCAGCAGCGTTATCCATCATTTTCATAACTTCTCCGCCATGAACATTACCAGACATATTAGCCTGCTCGGGTTGCATTAGGTTTCCTATACTTACCTTAGATTGTTCAACTGTTTTAGATTTCATGTGACAACCACCTCTTTAATTTATTCGACTCAAGCCATGCAAAACCAGCGTTTATCATCTTCAACTCACAAATATTTTATGGTAACCAACGCCCACAGATCCTGCCATAATATCAAACATAGCTTTTCCCATTTTTGGGCAAAATAAAAAACACTACAGAGCTCACAAGGCCTCGCAATGTCTATATTTATAAAAGGTGGGGTTAGGTGGACTCGAACCACAGACCTCTTTGCTGTCAACGACATACGCGCTCATAAGCCATTACTCTTCATTGTGAATTCTCTTTGCTTTTTTTAATTCTTTCCAGGAATGCTCAATATTCTGACCCATTCGCTTAATCAATTGATATACAGTTTCCCTTTCCTCTAAACTTAGCCCAGTAAAACAATTTTCAATATTTCGATTTTCTTCTTTAATAATATATTGGTAAATTTGTCGTGCTTCTGGCGTTGGAAATAAAGTCCACGATCTTTTATCCACATCATCACGTTCTCGCAATACATAATTTTCTTCGATCAGCTTTCGTACAGCCTTGGTTGATGTTGCTTTATCTACTTTGAGAATGTTAGAAAGTTCAATTAGATTGATCCCTGGAGATTCGCAAATACGAGTTAAAAATATGAATTGACCTCTTTGTAATTTGATTTCTCGATATTTAATATCACTAATCGACTGAATACAGCGAGCAAGTATGCCTACTTCTCGAAGCACTTCATTTTTTAATTTAATAATAAATATTCCTCCATGATTCAATTTAGTTGATATTTCAACTAAATTGAATTTTACAACTAACTAGTTTAAATGTCAACTAGCTTAAATTCCGAACCCTCTAATTGAATATAGTATAGAGTATTTACAGTGCCTCCAAAATGAGTTATGATGTACTATCAGAAGTGTATTTAAATGATTAAAAATTAAATGTTACAGTCAGTTATAGTACTATATTATTTAGGGTATAATTAAATTTTATACAGCGGGAAAAGGAGAGGCATATGGAAATAAAATCAATCAAAAAATTAAAATTATATGGATTCAATAACTTGACCAAGACACTTAGTTTTAATATGTATGATATTTGTTATGCTACAAGTCAAGAACATCGCCAGGAATATATTGAGTACATTGATGAAGAATATAATGCGCAGCGGCTCACTAGTATTTTAACAGAAGTGGCCAACATGATTGGAGCTAATATTTTGAATATCGCACAACAGGATTATGATCCTCAAGGTGCGAGCGTAACGATGCTCATTTCCGAAGGAAAGATGACTCATGATGAAGAAGTGCAAGAAGAGAAGATGGCAGGAAAAGGACAGGAAATTCGTTCAGATGCTGTAGTTGCTCATTTAGATAAAAGTCATATTACTGTGCATACGTATCCTGAAAGTCACCCAGATAAAGGGATTAGTACGTTCCGCGCGGATATTGATGTTTCTACTTGTGGGGAGATTTCGCCACTAAAGGCTTTAAATTATTTGATTAATAGTTTCAGCTCGGATATTGCGATTATTGATTATCGGGTACGTGGTTTTACTCGTGATATTAATGGAAAGAAGCTGTATATTGATCATAAAATAAATTCGATCCAAAACTACATTCATCCTGATACGCGAGAACTGTATCAGATGCTGGATGTCAATGTATATCAAGAAAATATTTTTCATACGAAAATGATACTCAAAGAATTTGACCTGGACAATTATTTATTTGGTACAGCCAAAAAAGAATTGCTACCTGGGGAAAAGAAAAAAATCAAGCAACGATTAAAGAAAGAAATGTCGGAAATTTTTGCTGGACGTAATATTCCAAAAGTGAAATCAAGTGTAGGTATCATAAAGTAAATGAAACTATAATAATTCAATGAATTTTTGGGCAGTAAGAGGAATTGGTAGATAATTATGCGTAATAATCCCAAGCTCACGTGGAGGCATCTCTGTTGTGAGTGTAAGGGTAAACAATTGATTGTCAGCCAATTCTTTTTGTATATATTCACGGCTCACAAAAGCAACGCCGAGACCGATTTTGGTAAGTTCAATGAGTAGGTCGACACTGCCTAATTGGATTTCTGGTTGAAAGAGAAGATTATATTTAGCAAAAATAGCATCGAGGAAACATCGGGTTGTTGTATTTTTTTCAAGAGCCAATAATGGTAGAGCTGCGATATCTTGTAGGCTAAGCGCTTGATGCTCAAGATGGGAAAAAGTAGAACTGGCAATACATACGTCATGAAGAATTTTACGTTTACTGATCGTCATATTCGGGTACGATTGATCATTGGCAAGGTTGACAACGCTAATATCGACGAGCCCTTTTGCGAGCAGTTCAACGCAGACTGGCGAAGGGCGATTGGTAATATTGAGTTTGATTTTCGGATATAATTGCGTGAATTGCTTAAAATAAGGTAGTAAATAATATTTGCAGATGGTATCACTGGCGCCGATCTTTAGTTCGCCTTGTTCGAGGGAGTCCAGCTCATTTATATTGCGTTCGCCTAATTTTAAAACATGGAAGGCTTGCTCGACATGAGTAAATAGCAAAAGTCCTGCTGTTGAGAGATGGACTTGTTTGGTTGTTCTGACAAAAAGCTTCGTATTTAGCTTCTCTTCTAGTATTTTGATGGCCTGACTGACAGCGGATTGAGAAATATATAGTTCATTTGCGGCTTGTGAAAAACTTAAATGCTTTCCAACATAATAAAATACTTTATATAATTCAAAATTAACATCCATATATATAAGTCCTCCTAATAGGTGGTATTAGAATTATTAATTATTCGTACTATTGTTATTATACTACAATAGTAACAGAAAAAGAGTAGAGGGGGTTATTCAATGTCGAATACTGTAAGAAGAATTTTTGTTGAGAAACGTGCTGAGTTTGCAGTGGAGGCCCAAGAAGTATATGCTGACTTGAAGAAAAATTTGGGGATTAAAGCTCTTACTGGCGTGCGTATCATCAATCGCTATGATATAGAAGGTATTACCGAAGAAGAATATACTGAGGCAAAACATATTATATTAGCAGAGCCTACTGTGGATGATATCTATGATGAAACATTGCCAATTCGTGCAGAGGATTCCGTGTTCGCTGTCGAGTATTTGCCAGGTCAGTATGATCAACGGGCTGATTGGGCAGCGCAGTGTGTGCAAATATTGACCACGAAAGAAAGTCTAAAGATTTTTACTGCGAGCATCGTAGTTTTGCAGGGTGATATAACGGAGGCAGATCTCCAGAAAATTAAAGCATATATCATTAACCCTGTAGAAGCGCGGGAAGCAAAACTAGAAAAACCAGATACATTAGTTCTTGCTATTGAAAATCCTGCTGATGTAAAAGTGATTGCAGGCTTTATCAATAAAAATGCGGAAGAATTGGCAATCGTGCTAAAAGATATGGGACTGGCGATGAACGTCTCCGATCTTGTTTTTTGTCAAAAGTATTTTAAAGATGTTGAGCGCCGCGATCCAACGGTTACAGAAGTACGCGTTCTCGATACTTATTGGTCAGATCATTGCCGTCATACTACTTTTTCCACCGTTATTGAAGAGGTAGATATACAAGCAGGTCATTTTGCTGAACCAATTGTACAGGCCTATCAAGAATATCAAAATGCCAGAACCCGTGTATATCAAGACAAACAAAAAGATGTTTGCCTAATGGATATTGCCGTTATGGGCATGAAAGATCTTAGAAATCAAGGATTATTACCTGATCTTGATCAGTCAGAAGAAATCAATGCTTGTAGTATTGTTGTGCCTGTTGATATCGATGGCATTGTAGAAGAATGGCTGGTTATGTTTAAGAATGAAACACACAATCATCCTACAGAAATTGAACCATTTGGCGGTGCGGCTACATGCCTTGGCGGAGCCATCCGTGATCCACTATCTGGACGGTCGTATGTATATCAAGCAATGCGCGTGACTGGTAGTGGTGATCCACGAACCAAAATTGAAGATACATTACCAGGTAAATTACCGCAACGAAAAATAACCGTTGGTGCTGCGAAAGGTTACAGCTCTTATGGAAATCAAATTGGACTATCTACAGGCCATGTGGCAGAGGTATATGATGAAGGGTTCGTTGCCAAACGTATGGAGATTGGTGCGGTTATGGCAGCGGCGCCAAAAGACAATGTAGTGCGTATACGCCCTGTAGCGGGTGATGTGGTCATTGTATTAGGTGGCAGAACCGGCCGTGATGGTTGTGGTGGTGCAACTGGATCCTCAAAGGAACATACAGAAGAATCTTTGGCAACTTGTAGTGCGGAAGTACAAAAAGGGAATGCGCCGACAGAACGAAAATTGCAGCGGCTATTTAGATGTTCAGAAGCAAGCGTTATGATTAAACGCTGTAATGATTTTGGTGCAGGCGGAGCAGCGGTTGCGATTGGTGAACTAACAGATGGACTGATTATTGACCTAGATGCTCTGCCCAAAAAATATGAAGGCCTTGATGGTACAGAGCTAGCTATTTCTGAATCACAAGAACGTATGGCTGTTGTGGTAGCACCTGAAAACGTTAAGCAATTTATTGCGTATGCGGAGGCGGAAAATCTAGAAGCTACGATTGTAGCGACAGTAACCGATCAGGGACGATTGATTATGAAATGGCGTGGACAAGCAATTGTTGATCTTAGCCGTGAATTTTTAGATACAAATGGTGTACAGCAAACAACAAAGGTAAAGGTTACTACGCCGGTAGTTGATGAAAATTATTTTACAAAAGTGCCACATAGTGGAGCGGATATCGCTACTGCTTGGCTTGATAATTTGCGTGACTTAAATGTTTGTAGCCAAAAAGGTCTTGTGGAAAGATTTGATAGTACCATTGGTGCCGGTACGGTACTGATGCCTTTTGGAGGAAAATTTCAAACAACACCAGCAGAAGGTATGGCTGCCAAGATTCCTGTGCTAAAAGGCACAACCAATACGGCGACGCTAATGACACATGGATATGATTCTCGTTTATCAACCTGGAGCCCATTCCATGGCGCTGTATATGCAGTTGTAGAAGCCGTAGCAAAAGTAGTAGCGATGGGCGGGAGTTATCATGGCGTTCGCCTGACGTTACAAGAGTATTTTGAAAGACTTGGCGAGGATGCAGTGAAATGGGGTAGACCATTTAGTGCATTGCTTGGCGCACTCTATGCACAAGAACAATTTGGTATTCCTGCGATTGGCGGCAAAGACAGTATGTCAGGAACCTTTAAAGAATTAAGCGTACCTCCGACATTAGTGGCGTTTGCTGTGAATGTGACGAAAGCCAATCTGGTCATTTCACCAGAGTTCAAACAGATCGGTAGTCAAGTAGTCGTCGTGCCATTGGTGCGAGATGCATATGAACTTCCAGATTTTTCTGCTACTGGCCAGAACTATGATAAAGTAACACAGTTAATTGCCGATGGTAAAGTTATCGCTGCACATACGGTGAAAATCGGTGGTGTAGCCGCCGCTATTAGTAAAATGAGTTTTGGTAATCAAATTGGCATGGTTTTCACTAGTTCTGTACAGGAAGCCGAATTATTTGCTAGTAACTATGGTTCATTGGTACTGGAAATTCCAGCAGGTGTTGATGTTAAACAGGTTGTGGGCGATATGGGTACGGTACTTGGTTATACACAAGAAAAGCCTGTGATTGAAGTCAATGGCTCTAGCATTGAATTATGTGTAGCCCAAAAAGCTTGGCAAGAGCCTTTAGAAGCTGTTTTCCCTACACAGACAGCAATCAAAAATGAACAGCCAAAGCAACAAGCTTTTGCAGCTACTACTAAAAAAGGTCGCCAAAGTTTTGCAAAACCTCGTGTGTTTATTCCTGTATTCCCTGGAACGAACTGTGAATATGATTCGGCCCGGGCTTTTGAAATGGCAGGCGGCACTGCTGATACCATGGTCATTCGGAATTTAACGCCAAAAGCATTAGAAGAATCCATTGTCGAAATGGTAAAAAGAATTCAAAATGCCCAAATTATCATGTTGCCAGGTGGCTTTAGTGCGGGCGATGAACCAGATGGTTCAGGGAAATTTATTGCGACCATCTTTAGAAATGTTAGAATTAAAGAAGCAGTCACTAGCTTTTTATCTCAGCAAGATGGATTGATGCTGGGAATTTGTAATGGTTTTCAAGCATTGATTAAGCTAGGGCTTGTACCGTATGGCCAGATTGTTGATTTATCACCAGAGTGCCCAACCTTAACATATAATAAAATTGGGCGTCATATTTCTTGTATGGTGAATACAAAAGTGGTATCTACACTTTCTCCTTGGTTTAATAATATACAATTAGGGGATGTACATAGCATTCCGGTATCGCATGGTGAGGGACGCTTTGTTGCTAGCCCGGCTTTACTAAATAGTTTAAGAGAAAAAGGACAGATTGCTACCCAATATGTAGATGCGAATCATCAACCTACGTATGATATTCGTTATAACCCTAATGGCTCAATGGATGCAGTAGAAGGGATCACAAGCCCTGATGGCCGCATATTAGGCAAAATGGGACATTCAGAACGAGTTGGTAGTCAAGTTGTCAAAAATGTTCCTGGAAATAAAGATCAGCAACTATTTGCTGCTGGTATCGGGTACTTTAAGTAAAAAAGAATATAAAATAAACAGAAAGCCACTAGCTATATATTCATATAGTTGGTGGCTTTCATTCGCATCTTCTGCATGGCAATCGTCGTGGATGGGCTATAAGCTTATAGCCCAGCTACAGCAGACTAACAATATAGCTGTCATTTCATAAATAAAAAACCATTTGTAAAAGTGTCACAATGCTGATATCATTTTCATTAGTGTTAACAGATTTCAAGAGGGGGAATGGTCATGCAACGGCTTCTCGATGGGCTAGTACAATTTAGACGCGGTGATTTTGAAGCTCACCGAGATCTTTTTAAGGGACTAAAGGCAGAGCAAAAGCCACACACCTTATTCATTACCTGTTCTGATTCAAGGGTGGATCCCAATATGATCACTGGCACTTTGCCGGGCGAACTATTCATTATTCGTAATATAGCCAATTTGGTGCCTCCTTATCGAGACACTCCGGAATATGTTTCGACTACATCGGCTATTGAATATGCGGTACTTGCTTTGGAAGTGGAAAATATCATTGTCTGTGGACATTCTAATTGTGGGGGATGTGCTGCTTGCTTACAGCCCGAGGAAACGTTAGAGATGATGCCTCACACTCGTCATTGGCTAGAACTGGCAAGTCCAGTGCGGGATCGTGTACTAAGAGAAATTCCAGCAAGTGACCCAGAGGCGCGAGAATGGATGATGGAACAGGCCAATATAGTAGAACAGCTAAAACATTTGACGGCATACCCATACATTTACCAGAAGATGCTTAGAAAACAATTAACGATAAGTGGCTGGCATTACATTATTGAAACGGGTGAGGTATTTATTTATGATCGATATGTAGACCAGTTTCTGTTAGCCAATGGGTAGAATCAGTATGGCTGTGACTGTGAAAAGATAGAGAAAAGCTCACCGAGTATATAAGTTGCAAAAACGATTTTACATCTTAACGCATAGCCTATTAATTACCACCTGAGGTACTTGAATAATTGCAGCAATAAAATTACGAATTTGCTTACAAATTTTCGCCGTAGAAGTATAAAAAACATTGTTGATAATTTCTGATTTCATCCACCCCCAAAGTCCTTCAATGAGATTGTATTGGGGGCTGTAAGGTGGTAGAAATACAAGTTGTAGCCTAGCTCTATGTGCTTCGATAAATGGCTGAATTAGCTTGGTGTGATGAATACGCGCATTATCTAAAATCATTACAATCTTGCCTTTTGGATATAGACGTAGCACGTTTGTAAGGAATTTAAGAAATACTTCAGCATCATATTTCTCATTTTCCTCACAATAAACGTGTCCTGTTTCATAGTTTAAAATCCCTAAAAGCTTAACACCTTGGTGTTTCCCATACGTAGGAATAATTCGTTGCTTCCCTTTAATAAACCAAGTCTTTTGAATGGCTTGGTAGTCACGAATCATAGATTCATCTTCAAAAAAAAATGGTCAATAATTCAACTTTCAATGTGGCCAAGCATAGGCTATGAAATTTAGCAGGTGGAAATCCTGTTTGAGAAGACTTTAGCCAAGTCACCAATAGTGGGTCTTGGTTTTTTATATTTTATCATTTATATACATAATATCTATTTTTTTTTAATAAAATTCCATAAAAAAGAAGGAATAAACCATAATTTGGTAAATATGTAAAAATAATAGTATATAATAAATGACCTGTCCGTATTGGGCAGGTCATAAATATTTATAATTATAATCGACAAATAGTTATTATTTTCGATGAATTATGATCATGTCCGATCCATAAAAGATCAGATAAGAGATGAATCATGCATTGAAAATAAAAGACCAAAGTAAGGAGGCAAATCATGACTCGTGAGTATATGGACGAACAGTATCTGCAAATCTTGCAGGAAAAGAAGGATGAGGACATACAGCAAGGCGCAGAAAGAGTGTTGACCGAGGAAATAGCGACCCAGGACATTGCGGGAGGACAAGCGACGGTCTATGGACAAGTAGTGAAATTTGCGTCCAGACCACTATTGGACGGTAAAATAAGCATCACGATGCCTGAAGAATGGCACGAGATGGAACTAGAACTTGTCAAAATAAAATATCCCTACGAATCAAGGCCATCCCTGGTTATGACCGATGATACTACAGCCATTAATTTTACTGTAAATCATATCCCACAAGCCTTAAAACCCGACCAATTGACCATGTTTATGAATACCATGAAAAATTTTATGAGTAAGATGACCAAAGCTCAGTTTATAGAAGATGGTTTACTGGAAGCAGAGGAAAAGGTCATGGGTAAAAGTTGGTTTGACTTTGTTGTACCAGGTATTGATGATGAATTATATAACCTGATGTTTTTTATGTCCCTTGATCAGCGTGCCTTAGTGATGACCTTTAACTGTTTAAAACAAGATCAAATACGCTGGAAACCGATTGTTTTTGATATGCTAAAAACCTTCAAGATCGGTAGCTCAGAGAATACAAAACCCATAAGGAGAATGGTATGGTGATGGAAGTAACAGAACTTGCAAAAGAAACCATGACGATGGGTACAGCCAAACAAGTCAGTACTGCGATAAGCAATCCAGCGGCATTAGGAATCAATAATTTGATGAATGTATCTCATTTTGTAACCGCGGCTTCAGATTTAGGTTTGCATAACACAAGCAGTATTACAGCCTTTATGAACGTCTCTGCCAGTATTGGAGGGCTTGCGAGTGGTATTACGACATTAGAAACCGCCAATCAATGTATGAGTAGCGGCATTATGAATGGAATTCTTGCGCCGAATATTGCTTGTGCTGATAAGGCTTTATCATTACTAAATAACGCGAAAGCCCTTGGCACAACCGCTACTAATGTAAAAGAAAAAGTGGCCGCCATTCAGGCACAAGCTCAAAAATTTGGGCTTAAGCCACAAAAACCAGCAGATAAGAAAAAAGAAGAACCGACTGCCTCGGAAGGATTGGCTATTACCTGCCATAAATTAAGATTTGTTCCCTTTGATCTGACCGATATTCTAGGAGTCTGCATGGAGCAAAATATCAACGAACATGGTACCCTCTACATTAAAGGTGTGCTTAAAGCTCCAGCCGCAACTGGCAAGGAGCAAGCATCAGAACCAGAGGACCAAGCTATTCAGAAAGCTGCAGTGGGAACGGCAGTCGCCCTCTATAGCATCGATGAGAAGGGCGAAGTGGAAATGTTATTTCAAGGCTTGATCGTAAACATCAAGCAAACCCAAACGACCGACCTAAAATACATCGAAGTTGAAGCCGCCAGTCCAAGTTACAATCTAGACGTTAAGAAAAATAGCCGCTCCTTTCAGCGCATGTCCGCCACTTATGACGATATCATAAACATAGTAAATGCCGGACAAGGGCAAATCAAGAACAATCAGCCCAGCAAACAAGTAGGTAAATTTATTATTCAATACAAGGAAACCGATTGGACTTTTTATAAAAGAATAGCCTCTCATTACAATACGGGAATTGTCCCTGTTGTCACTTCTGATACTATACAAATTCACTTTGGCGTACCCAAAGGACAGAAAGCCAAAACCATTACAGCTAGCTCGTATAGCATCAAAAAAAAGATGGGTGAATTTCGCACGACGAAGGCCAATGATATGACACATTCTCAGGCAACCGTTAGTGATATTGACTTTATTTGTTATGAAGTTGAAAGTTTTGAACGCCTAAACATTGGCGATTGCATTAATTTTTTAAGTCATACACTGTACATTCAAAGTATTAGCACGAAGTTAGAGCAAGGGGTACTTACCTACCATTACACCTTAGTGAGTGAAAAAGGGCTCTATCAAAAAGACCTGTTTAATCCTGACTTAGCAGGGATTTCATTAATGGGGCAAGTCAAAGTCATCACAAAAGATCAGATTAAAGCCCATATTGTCGAGATTGATGCAGAATGGGACAGTAGCGCTGATTGGTACTTCCCATACTCAACGGTGTTCTCTAGCCCGGGAGGAAGCGGCTGGTATGCAATGCCTGAGCCAGGGGACACAATTAGGATATATTTTCCAACACATAAGGATGAAGATGCCATTGCCGCTAGCTCTGTCAATCGTGATCAGTCGGCTCAAAGCCAAAAACAAACGGAAGAGGGAGCAGCTTCGGGCGGTGGCAGTGATGCTCCTCGTACGGATCCTGATAAAAAATCCTTTAGTAATAAATATGGTAAAGAAGTTCTCTTTACGCCAGATGGCATTTATATCACCAACCAAGCAGGGCAAATCTTTATTAATCTAACAGATGCAAAAGGCATCAGCATCGTCAGTACACAGGATATTAGCTTAAAATCAAAACAAAACATCATCCTCAATGCAGAACAAGATATCATTATGAATGCCAAGGAAAAACTATCCATGACCTGTAAAGGAGCGAGTATCACTAGCGATCAATCAGGACTTATTGAAATCAAAGGTCAAGAGGTAAAAGCAAATTAACAAGGAGGGTATTATACAATGAAGCCAAATAAAGCCTTCTTGCACTTTCTGGAAAATGATGCTGGGTCAGAATACCAAAGGAGTCTTCTAGCACTCGACCAATACTATGATGACAATCGTCAGCAATTAGTGGAAGATTGCACAGAAGCATTGATCCGCTGCTTTCATCATATCTGTCAAGTACAAGGCCGTGGTCATAAAAAGAAAATCGCCTATATTTATGCTTCTTTTCTCTACACCTCCTTGCAAGAAGGACAGGGAACGTACCGATTAGATGCCTATGACCAGGAATGGTTTTTTGACCCGATCGAATGCACTACCGAATATAATGCCTTGTGGGCATATGGTTTTCTTCATGAACTGGGTGAACGGTGGAATCAAACATGCAAACAATATGCAGGTAAAATTACCCGCTATGATATTGAATTACTTAAACGCATGGAAGCCTGTAAATTTAGCGTATATGTAGACGCTGTAATGCACCAAGCTGTGAAACTTGCCGTGCAAAGCCCAGAGTTTGCAGGAATCAAAAAAGAAGAAGTCCTAGAAATCTTCATTGGTGAATATAAGGATCAATGTCGCACCCTCTATCGCCATGACAGTCGCAGTAAAGACAGCGGAATCATTACGAAACAAATTACAGAAAACCCTGCAGATGACTATGCTTTTGCTGTATGGGAACACCTAGATTTTAAGGAGATACAATGTAGAGAAACCGATCTGCGGTATGTGAGTTTTACGGGTAGCACAATGACAAATCTCAGATTTGACCAAGCCTTGCTATGGGGTAGCGATTTTACCCATACCCAGATTATTAATACTCATTTTATTCGGAGTGAAATGCCCGGAGCTGATTTTAGTCATGCTGAGCTATCAGGCTGCCAGTTCACAAAGGTTGATGCAGAACCCTGTGGCCTAGAGAGAGAGACGTACATTGGCATCATGTTACCGGCTCGCTTCTACAAGGCAAAACTAACACAAATGCAGTTTCATGAAACCAGTCTCAATGAGGTTACCTTTGAACAAGCCGTTCTCATGGAGTGTCAGTTTAACCGATGCGATATGCAATATACTCAGTTTCAAGGAACGACCTTATCAGATTGCACCTTTTCCTTTGTTGATTTTCGGGAAGCCGATTTGCGTGGGGCAATCATAACTGCATGTGACTTTAGTACCTCGGATTTGGCAGGGGCGATCTTTTCAGTCGGGACAGATCTAAAACAATTAGGGTTAACCATTGAGCAAATACAACAAGTGATTTTAACGTAAGGAGGTGACAGGGATGGACTATTTTATCCTAACCTGTGGTGAACATACGAGGCCCCTACACAGCGCAGAACTAGGGAAATTTTCACTGGAAAAACTGCTATCCAAACAACAAACTCAAAAATTTGATGATATCACCATTATTATAACCCCTTCAAAACCAGGTGAACGCTATGGGGACATCATTACCAGCCCCGTCTATCTCGTAAGTGATGAAATGAAAGTGCTATTTGCGAAATACGATAAAACCCTGGTCTTTAAAGCTGTCCGTTTAGTCGATGAGGATAGCAAAAAACAAACCCTCTATTGGATCATGGGTGTAGAAGAATTACACTGCTTATCAGAGCAAACGGTACTCAACCCTCCTAGAATGAGGCACTTAGTATTAGATCAAGATAAAATCAATAAAACCCCAATTTTTAAACTAGGCGGTATCTTAGAAAACTACCTCATTGTACGTCTTGATGTGGCTGAAAGCCTCCTACGACGTAACTTTTACGGCATTGAACTTAGAAAAATGAGCGTAGCCAAGGCAAAGGAGATTATCTGAGATGGAAATATTCGGCATGAAGTTTTTTGAAAAAGAAGCACCCCCGGCCAATGGTGCTACAAGCTATGTCTTTCGGGGAGCCACCCTAGAATGTGATAAGGGAAATAAACCAAGCCTGCTGGATATGCCGTGTTCTCATGGCGTGTATCGAGATGGAAAACCTCAGGTTAACATTCAGGATTTTAAGCCAATGGTTAACATTATGCCTTTTGGTCGCTGCAGCAAACGCAATGGTCCTTGCAAGCCGGATACCGCCGTATGGATCGGTGGTAAAGAGGATGTGTTAGTAGAAGGACAGCCTGCCTTACTTGATAATAGTAAGACAACTTGCGCTGTAGGGGGAAAAATTAAAATCATTAAGGATGGTCAGGAATAGATAAGTAACGCTCTCATGTTAGAAAAACAAGGAGGGGAGAGAGTATTGGATAACCGAATGAAGTCCCTAGAGATACAAATGGGACAAGGGCTTAGCATCAAAGAAGATGTAACGAAGATAAAAACCATAGGAGATATAGCAAGTGTAGGCAATCTTAGCAATGTAGGAAATGTAATCAATAATGTAGAAAATACTATCCCCAAAAACACGCTAGAAAACATAGCTAGTGTATCGAGTATCATTCCACAAAAAGTAAATCAAGCCTTACAGGATGGTATGAATAAACTGCAACAATATGAAAAGGCAAAACAGGAATTGCAGAAGCTACAAAGCTTGCATCCTTCCATCAAAAAAGATGTACAAGGCAAAGTACCAAATGGGCAGGAAGAACCAAGTCCAGTGGCATATACCTTTGGCGATATAACCTGGGATTTACCAGTTGCACTGCAACAGATGACCGACCTTTACATTGTACAAACCATGAATGACCATGTTAAAATATACATAGAAGGCATCGCCCCTGATACCCTAGAAGCCCAAGATATTGAATGGATCGGGGATAAAGAAAAAATCGAAATTAATCTTCCGGGACGTACCGTACCCTATTTTCCCGGAATTTGTACCAGCATCAGTTTAACCTATCGCGCTGGACTTAAGATTCTCAACATCGAAGGAAGATCTTGGACCTATGAACTAGATATTGTGAAAAAATCCCGTTCCTATCAACAAACAGGCATTAGCTACAGAAAATTTATCAACGATGTTTTAAAAGACCATCTCCAAAAAGGGTTTATCATTTGCCTACCTGATAACCAAAACTACAATCAATTTGCCGTACAGTATCACGAAACAGACTGGCAGTTCCTTAAACGGATGGCAGCTCGTGAAAATACCGTACTCGTAGCCGAATATGCCGACAGCAACCATCAGTCTCGTTTTTGGTTTGGCTTACCCAAGGATCCTGTAAAAAAAATCACAGTAACGGCGCAAACTGCCGCTTATCGGGATCAAAAAAAGTACCAGCAAGTGGTGCTAAATCAGGATAACTCCGTACAGGAAAAGGATTTTGTCAGCTATGAAGTAACCAGTTATACTCCCTTTCACCTTGGAGAAAGAGTAGAGTACGCTGGTAAAGAACTAACCATTACTCATATTATAACCAGAATGAAAAAAGGTATACTGGAAAATACCTATACCCTTAGCTATTCAGAAAAAATGGCATTAACCCATGTAGATCATCCCCATTTACAAGGCGTATCCTTACGGGGCAAAGTATTAAACAGCGAAGGCGTAAATTGTAAAATCCATCTCGATATTGATCAAGAACAAGACGAAGCCACTGCCCGCTGGTTTCCCTATGCCAATGAAACCGGCAATACCTTCTATTGTATGCCCCATAATGGGGAAGTCATTAACCTATACTTTAAAGACGGCTATGAAGAAAACGCTATTGCCATCAACGGTGCCAGAAAAAATGGCGGAGGTTGCCCAAAGACGGCTGACTACAACAATCGCTATTTTACCAACCACGAGCGCAAAGAACTATTCCTCTCCCCGGATACCGTCTCCTTTACCGTAGACGAAAGCGCCGCCAACAAAATTACCATCAAAATGACGGAACAAGGCGGAATCGCCATTGAAAGCACCAAAGACATCTGCCTAAATGCCGCAAAAACCATCTCTTTCGAAGCCGATCAAGGCATCCTCATGGAATCAGGCAAACCCATGGACGGGGCAGGTGGTTCAACATGAGTGCACAAGGAGAACCGAAGTTTTGTATTACCGTTGGTGGGGCGAGTAGCAATACCAGTATAAAACTAGAGAAAAATCTTATCCATCTTCATTCTACGCAGAAAGTAAAAATAGAAGGAACACAAAAAGCACCCCTTCCACCCCTTGAACAACCTGAAGAACCGGAAAAAGAAGAAGAAATATCTGCTATGGACTGGTTTCAGGCAGGTTTAGCCGTTGCAAGTTTTATTCCAGGTGTAGGTACAGTGACTGGACTCATTGAGGCAGGCATTTATACTTATCAAGGTAATGCTGTCATGGCTGGCCTATCACTAGCAGCAGCCGTACCGATTGCTGGAGAAGCAGCATCTGTTGTGAAACTAGGAGCTAAGGCCAAGATGCTGGGTAAAATCGGAAAAACAATTGGGAAATTAGCCATTAAAGGGGCAAAGATGGCACACGCCATCAAGGAATTGCAGGTAGCATCCTTAATAGCGAGATTCCTACTCCTAGCAAATGCTGTTTATTGCATGTACGGAGAACGAGAAAAAATTGCAGAACTGGTCAAGAAAATGATCAGCGGACAATTTAACTGGAATAGCCCAGAGGGATTGCAGTGCGGGGTTATGGTGTTGGGGCTTGTTGGGAAGAAAGGGAAGTCTGGAAATCATAAAGGGAAAGAAATATATGGTCCACACTATGAGGAAGCGAAGCGTTTACATAAAGAAAACCCTGATTTTTTTGGTAATCCTGATAATCATAAGATTGTTAAAGGAGAAGAACTTGCTAAGATGCGCAAAGAGTATGATGATCTTGTTTCGCAGGGATTAGTTGAACCAGGGCATCATAAAGATGGACTTTCATTTGGTGGTAAAAATATACAAGAAAATATTGCTTTTACTGGTGAGACTACAATACAAAGAAAAAAAATGGACGGTGTTGATCTTGATTTTTATAGTCAATATGGTAAACCGGACGCCAAGACGTTAAAGTTACATCAAACAGAACCTGATGGAATTATCGTCTTTGGTAATAATAGTAGTCATACAGAAGCGACCAATTTCCAAAATAAAGTATTACGTTGGCAACGAGAAAATAGGCTAAGATAGAAAGGCGGATGAAAATGGATAATAATCAAAAAATTACTTTTGCAGGTGTCATATACAAAAGAGCTATTTCAAGTCTTGATAGAAATAAAATATGGGAAATCATCCATTCAACGCCGAAGGAAGAAACGAAGCTACTTGCTATAGTTGATTTACTAAAGCTTGGTGATTTTTCTGTTAAGACAGAACTTATTAAGATGATGATGGAGAGCTCAGATTGCAAAATAAGACTTTTATGTTGCAGAATTTTCTGTTGCATTGCAAATCATTCCGATTGTTCATTGTTTCGAGCTTATTTGGAAAATATATTAGAACGTGGAGATGAGGCAGAATTAAAAGATTTCGTGTTGTGTTCACAATATACACTATCTCCAGAAATACTACCATATCTTCTTGCTTTATTAAGTGAGTGGGAAGGATCTGAAATAGAAGAGAAAGTTCGCATAGTACTGGGCGAACTTTTTCCATTTATAAATTTTTTATCTGAAGATGTTTCAGTAAATATGATTGAGGAAATATTTGCTGAAAAAATCTCACTGATTGATAAAGAAATATATTTCTATCATGGAGAGCCATCTTTTCCTGGGGTTTGGACGAAAGAGTTACTTGAGAGAGCAATAGATGCCAGATGGCAAGGTGATGTTCTTCGCCAAACATTCACTCCATCTATACTTTCTTTGTGGAGTGGTGAGGTTTGCCCTGCATTCTTTTTAACAAAAATAGATGATGATATGATAGGGAATCTGCATACTTATGTTAAACAGATTGCGTTTACTAAATGGGATAAAGGTTGCAAATATTTTTATGGGCACAAGATAAAATGATTTTTGGGATCATTCGTAGCAGTCTAATATTCAAGGAGTACTCTACATGCGAATATTAAAGAATAGAGGCGTAAAGTACAGAAATTACTGCATACTCTAAGTCAAATCATAAAAAAATGTTAGCGATAGCAAGGGAAGTAAGTAACAAAAAATAGTGAGTCAGGTTTGCATTGAATAATGTGAGCCTGATTATTTTTTCTTTATACTCTATGCTTCGTCCTCAAAAACAGGCATTCAAGCTTTACAGGATGGTATGAATAAACTGCAACAATATGAAAAGGCAAAACAGGAATTGCAGAAACTGCAAGGTTTATACTGGAAAATGCCTATACCCTCAGCTATTCAGAAAAAATGGCATTAAAGACGGCTGACTACAACAATCGCTACTTTACTAACCACGAGCGCAAAGAACTATTCCTCTCCCCGGATACCGTCTCCTTTACCGTAGACGAAAGTGCTGCTAACAAAATCACCATCAAAATGACAGAACAAGGCGGAGTAGCTATTGAAAGCACCAAAGACATCTGCCTAAATGCCGCAAAAACCATCTCCTTCGAAGCTGATCAAGGCATACTCATGGAATCAGGCAAACCCATGGACGGGGCAGGTGGTTCAACATGAGTGCACAAGGAGAACCGAAGTTTTGTATTACTGTTGGTGGGGCGAGTAGCAATACCAGTATAAAACTAGAGAAAAACCTTATCCATCTTCATTCTACACAAAAAGTAAAAATTGAGGGAATGCAAAAAGCACCTCTTCCGCCTCTTGAACAGCCTGAAGAACCGGAAAAAGAAGAAGAAATATCTGCTATGGACTGGTTTCAGGCAGGTTTAGCCGTTGCAAGTTTTATTCCAGGTGTAGGTACAGTGACCGGACTCATCGAGGCGGGGATCTATACTTATCAAGGTAATGCTGTCATGGCAGGGCTGTCACTAGCAGCAGCCGTACCGATTGCTGGAGAAGCAGCATCTGTTGTGAAACTAGGAGCTAAGGCCAAGATGCTGGGTAAAATCGGAAAAACAATTGGAAAATTAGCCATTAAAGGGGCAAAGATGGCACACGCCATCAAGGAATTGCAGGTAGCATCCTTAATAGCGAGATTCCTACTGCTAGCAAATGCTGTTTATTGCATGTACGGAGAACGAGAAAAAATTGCAGAACTGGTCAAAAAAATGATCAGCGGACAGTTTAACTGGAATAGCCCTGAGGGATTGCAGTGCGGGGTTATGGTGTTGGGGCTTGTTGGGAAGAAGGGGAAAGGGACGGGTAAAGGTGTAAAAATAAAAAAGACACCTGCCGAACGAGCCGCAGAGAAAGGGTTCCCAGATATTAAAACTTCGCCAAACGGTGGGCCTGATTTTAAAGGTACCCCATATCTGTATAAAGTAAAGGATGGGCAAGAAAATATCGTAAAAATAAAATTAACAGGCGATAGAGGGAAGGATTTTAAAGCAGCAAATGAAGAGGCTGGATTCCTAGAAGCAGGGAAAAAATCCCCTGACTCGGACTATACTTGGCATCATTTTGATGATTATGATCCCGTAACAAATGAGAGCACAATGCAACTTGCTCAAAGTGATGCACATGAAGCTACATTCCCGCACAAGGGATCATGTGGTCAATATGATGATGCCCATAGTGAAAAAGTTTATAATCCGCCAAGAAAAAAGAAGGAAAAGCAGCAGGAGGAAAATTAGAAAATGGGAATATTATATAATAATGAAATTAGAAAAACTAAAAAAAATATCACTATAGAAGATATTTTATCATTAGAAAAAGCATATGATTTTATTTTTCCTAATGACATTCGGGATCACTATTTAACATATAATGGGGGAGAACCACAAAAATACATTTTTAGAGACGAAGATGGAGATGAATATGTGGTTCAAAACTTAATACCAATTAAATACACTAATCAGCATGGAACTGGTGATTTAGACTTTTCACTCAAAAATTTAAGAATGGATGAAATTCTTCCAACATGGTTAATACCATTTGCAAAAGATCCTAGTGGCAATCTATTTTGTTTTAGTATAAATAAAGATGAAGAAGGGGCAATTTATTTTTGGGATCATGAATACGAGTTCGGTGAAGACCCTGAGGAGTATGTAATTTATTTAACAGAGTCTATAAAAAGATTCATAGATTCTATGGTAGAGGATGAATAGAAAATTGCAAAACCTTGATTGAGTTTAGTTATTCAGTCAAGGTCTTTTGTTTACTCTACATTCTAATGTTATTTATTTATTGCGAAAGTAGTTTCTTTTAAGGGGGGACGTTGTGATACTTGGGGACTTTCGCTTTTGTCAAAAACAGGGGGACAGGCGTAATGTTTCAGGACACTGCACCTGTCCCCTATTCTTACGAAGAAAACGCTATTGCCATTAACGGTGCTAGAAACAATGGCGGAGGTTGCCCAAAGACGGCTGACTACAACAATCGCTATTTTACCAACCACGAGCGCAAAGAACTATTCCTCTCCCCGGATACCGTCTCCTTTACCGTA
>Ga0074193_1001131_pt1 | contig 35726 bp, 40 predicted proteins | sample EPASupsiteHSE605_FD_64523 | JGI IMG/M metagenome (GOLD analysis project Ga0074193, IMG submission 64523) | Bioremediated contaminated groundwater from EPA Superfund site, New Mexico - Sample HSE6-05 | ecosystem: Environmental > Aquatic > Deep subsurface > Groundwater > Contaminated ... | reverse complement strand
GCAATCATTTTTATGAGGATGGGCTGCGCATGGTACAGGTCAGCCGAGACCATTTTGTGCAGTTGCCGAAAGTTATGCAGGAACTCAGCAAATGGGGTAAGAAATTTGTAATTGTTTTGGACGATTTATCATTTGAAGAGTTCGAAGTTGAATACAAAGTTTTAAAATCCATTCTTGACGGGGGCCTTGAAGTCAAACCTGACAATGTGCTGTTTTATGCTTCTTCTAATCGTAGAAATATAATTAAAGAGGTATGGCAGGATCAGAATATGAATGAACTTCATAGCCGTGATAGCATTAACGAAAAAGTATCATTATCTGATCGTTTTGGTATCAAGCTATTTTATGATTCCATGGATCAGGCAGAGTACTTTGCTTTATTAGAGAAGATGGCAAAAGATGAAAACCTTAAGATTTCGTCTAAGGACCTGAGAGCAGAAGCTGTGAAGTGGGAAATGAGCCATACAGGCAGAAATGGTAGAGTAGCCCGTCAATTGCTTGACTACCTCCACGGTAAAGCTTGATTTAATTTTATTTGTATTGGGAGCGTTATAATATTGGAGAAAGATAAGTTGTTAACACGTTTCATCCGTTATACCGAGTTTGAGACTACATCAATGGACGAGGCACAAACGTTTCCTAGCAGTGAAAAACAGCTTGTATTTGCGAGGTTTCTAGCGAAGGAATTAACAAATATTGGTTTGAGTGATGTTTCACTTGATGAATATGGTTATCTGTTAGCAACACTGCCTGCCAATGATGATGGGAGCTCGCCTGTTATTGGTTTGATAGCACACATGGACACATCCTGTGAAGCTAGCGGAGCAAATGTCAAACCACAGTTACATAAAGGCTATCAAGGTGATAGCCTTGTTCTAAACAACGAAAAAGGTACATTTCTATCACCAGAGATGTTTCCTGAGCTCACGAACTATATTGGGCAGGATATTATTACCACGGATGGTACTACTTTACTGGGGGCTGATGATAAGGCAGGCATATGTGAAATTGTGTCCGCATGTGAATATCTTTTAGCTCATCCGGAAGTGAAACACGGTGAAGTTAAAATTGCTTTTACACCAGATGAAGAAGTTGGGCACGGCGCTGACTTTTTTCCTCTGAATAAATTTGGTGCGGATTTTGCCTATACTATCGATGGAGGTCAGCTTGGTGAACTAAATTATGAGACCTTTAATGCTTGTGATGTGAAAATATTTATTAAAGGTCGTTGCGTACATCCTGGTTATGCTAAAGGCAAAATGATCAATGCCATAAGTTTGGCTGCAGAGTGGCAGAATGCCTTGCCGGCTGGCGAACGTCCTGAGTATACTGAGGGCTATGAAGGTTTTTTTTATACAAACAAAATTAATGGCAGCACTGATGAAGTTATCATGCACATGATTATTCGCGATCACAATGCTGAATTGCTAGAAAAAAAGAAAAAGATTGTTCTTGAGCTTGCTGCCTTTATGAACAAAAAGTACGGTCACGATACGATTAAATGTGAGTTAAAAGATGTTTATGTCAATATGAAAAGTTTCTTTGAAAAATCATATCACATCGTCGATAGGGCTGTGAAAGCAATGGAAAAAGGCAGTGTAAAGCCTATAATTATTCCCGTACGTGGCGGAACAGATGGTGCAAGACTATCAGCCATGGGGTTATTGTGTCCTAATATTTTTACCGGCGGCCACAATTTCCATGGCGTGTATGAATATATTCCCCTGCAATCGATGCTTAAGGCCACAGAGGTTATAATTAACCTGGTCAGTGATAATAAATAAGGGTTGCCCATTTTATGGGCAACCCTTATTTATTATCTTTTAGCAATTAAGCCATAATCAAACGATAATACTTCTTTTTCCCTTTGCGGATAAGAATGCTTTTGTCAGCATTAAATAATCCAACAGTTAATTCAGCATCGACATCATTAACCTTTGTATCGTCGAGGTAAAGCCCACCTTGAGCAACCAGCCGGCGTCCTTCACTTTTACTTGCAAAAACACCGTTGGAAGCAAGGATATCGAGTAGCTTGGTACCAAGTGCGCTTTCATCGACATTTATTGTCGGAACGTCTTCCATATTGGAACCATCGCCGAAGAGTGCTTCAGCGGCAGCCTTAGCCTTTAAAGCTTCATCTTCGCCGTGAATGAGTTTAGTTACTTCATAAGCCAGTACGACTTTTGCTTTGTTGATTTCAGAACCTTCCAAAGAACCAAGACGTCGTACTTCTTCCATCGGCAGGAAGGTGAGAAGTGACAGGCAGTTTTCTACATCCGCGTCGTTGACGTTACGCCAGTATTGATAAAAGTCGTAAGGAGTGGTTTTTTCTGGATCAAGCCAAAGTGCACCGCCAACAGTTTTGCCCATTTTGACGCCTTCACTGGTGGTGAGAAGCTTGCAGGTCATGCAATAAGCTGGTTTATGTTCTTTACGACGAATAAGTTCTACGCCAGCAAGCATGTTTGACCACTGGTCATCGCCGCCTAACTGCATTATACAGCCATGCTCACGGTTTAGTGTCAAGAAGTCATAGGCTTGCATGATCATATAGTTAAACTCAAAAAAAGATAGGCCTTTTTCCAGGCGTTTTTTGAAACATTCTGCCGTCAACATGCGGTTTACCGAAAAGTGTACGCCTACTTCCCGCAATAAATCAACATAGTTAAGACTCAAGAGCCAATCCGCATTGTTTACCATAATGGCTTTATCTTCGGAAAAATCTATGAAACGTGACATTTGTTTTTTGAAGCACGCAATATTGTGATTAATAAATTCAGGCGTAAGCATTTTGCGCATTTCATCTTTGCCGCTTGGATCGCCGACCATGCCTGTGCCGCCACCGAGGAGACAAATTGGACGATGACCTGCATGCTGCATATGAGCCATTAGCATGAGGGCTATAAAGTGACCAACGTGAAGGCTGTCCGCCGTGGGGTCAAAACCAATATAAAAAGTAATTTTTTCTTTTTCCAGTAATTCCTTGATTTCATCTTCATGTGATAACTGCTTTAAAAATCCGCGTTCTTGCAATAAATCATAAACTGACATGAAAAAACCTCCTAAAATACTTTAATAAAATCATTTGCTAAAAAGGCAATAAAAAAATCCCTTTCCACACAAATGGAAAGGGACGAGTAAACCCGCGGTACCACCCTGATTGTTCCAAAAAAGGAACCACTTAAAACTTATAACGGAGTTACCCGGTCTGGCCTACTGCTATTTCGACTGACGGCTCGCAAGTGTATTCAGTAACGTCTGCACAACGCGTTTCACCGGCCCGCGTCTCTCTATAGTAACATTCATTACCTACTTTTCTTGGTCATAGCTTTGTATTTAACTGTATACGAATATATCAATTTTGCTGTTTAATGTCAAGCATGTTCTTCTGTCAGATGTGATGTGCAATGTGGGCAACGTGTTGCTTTTTCATCAATAGTGCCGTAGCAAAACGGGCATTTTCTTTCTGGTGGAGCAGGTGGGGGAGTTGGTAAGAAACGATTCATCTGTTGAATCAGAATAAAAATACAGAATGCTACTATCAAAAAATCCACAACAGCGTTGAGAAACAGACCGTAAGCAATTACCGGGACCTTGGCAGCTTCTGCTTCGGCAATAGAAGCAACAGGTTTATTAGTAAGATTGATAAATAATTCTTTGAAATCCATACCGCCAAGCAAGAGCCCAACAGGCGGCATGATAATATTAGTTACCAGCGAAGATACGATTTTACCGAAGGCACCACCAATAATTACGCCGACTGCAAGATCGATTACGTTGCCACGCATTGCAAAATTTTTAAAATCTTTTAGAATAGACATAGTTACACTCCTTCCGTTTAAGCACTTAATGTTTATTTCGTTAAATAGGCGGATAATCCTGCTAAACTTGACGGCATTGCAAGGTTACTTTATAATTATTTTGTCAATAATTAATAATATCTTAGCTAAATGCAGGAGGAAATATAATGAGAGAAGACTTAGTTGTTCCAGGAGAAAATGAAGAAAAGTTTATTGTTGCCGCTGATACAAGGGTTGTGACCATACCATTCACGCCATTGGAAGAAAGGATGGCCAAAGAGAAACCTTACTTGATGGAAGGTCTGGCTAAGCTGCGTGATTTGCTTGGACCTGATAAATTCAAAAAGTATATCAGCTCAGTACATAATATCAATAAAAGTGGCAGGGCAATCATGCTGATTGCTGATAACGAATTGCATCGCACCAATATTGAACGCGATTGTGTTGCAGCCATCATGGAAGCTTTTGAAGTTGACAATGTACGCGTTGTCGCTATGGGTTAATATGAAAAAAGGGTCTGAATCACTAAAATGATTCAGACCCTTTTCTTGTAACTGTTGATGAATCTTAAAATAGTTGGTACTAAAAATGTCGTTAGATTGTTGCGAAATGGCTATTTTTAGATATGAAAAAAGACTCCCGAAAAGATCGAGAGTCTTTATTTTTCATGGTCGGGGCGACAGGATTCGAACCTGCGGCCTCTTAGTCCCGAACCAAGCGCGCTACCAAACTGCGCTACGCCCCGTTACAACGTTTACATTATATAAGATTGTATTTTGTTTGTCAAATAAGTTTTGTACTGGTTATTCGCATTTAATCAGCTCTGGAGCGTGTTCCGAAAGTTGTTTCAGTTGTTAATCCTACCTCGAAAATTCTTTCCCAAGGCAAGCTGATATCGATGTCAATAGAAGATAAGTAATAGTCATTTGTTTCGTCGCTATAGAAAGGATAGCGGCAAAGATTGTCATAAAATAGTGTGGTTTTATAAACTTGTATTTCATTTTTGATGAACTTGCTGACTTTAAGCGTATCGTAGTCAAGAGCATAGGGATCCATTTCCCTTATTTTAAGTAACTTGGACAGCTTATAATGCATGGCCTTTTGATACACCCAATCGTCAAAAAAACGGTCCAGATTAAACTGGAGGTTTAAAGCATATAAGGAGGGTATGTCCCGCTCAGAAAGACGGAGCTTCTGTCCGGTAAATATACTGGCTTGTGCTACAGCAGTACCAACAGAATTGCTTACTGTATTCCAACCGGCAAAAGCTGCTAAACGAACTAATGGCGTATTATTATTAATAAGATGGGGAAAGATAGTTTCTTTAATATCATAATTTGCAGCAAGATCTACCAAAGCAACAGGAGTTTGTCCCAGTATTAAAGCTTTGAGGTGATTAGCTTTTTCCTTGAGATTTACAGTTGCATCATTGCCACAATGAACATAAAGTATGAAGTCAGCTTGCAACGGATCACTAACGGATTTACCACCAATAATAGCTATTTTTTCGTTAACTGTTTCGCCAACACTGCAAGACATAAAGGGCATTGTAATATCAGCAACACGCGGTGAAGAATATTCTACAAAAATTTTTGGCGAATATTGCCACTTACGGTTGCGATCAGCTGCAAGTATCAAGCAGCCTAGTTCATCAGCTCCGCGCGTTGTATGGTATTTCTCAAGCAGTTCATTGTGTTCAAGATAGAAAAGAGCTCGGTTTCGGTTGAGGTTTGGTAAGCCGAATGGTTGCCCATCGTCCTGTCCTATTATCAGCATATCAATGTTATTTTTAACTGCGGTATCCAGAAGTCTGTGGTTGAAGTTGCTGTTGTTACGGTAAAGAGCGGTATACTTATCAATAATTTCTGGCGGTATTTCGTCTACAAAGCGCTGTAGCTCCTTAAAGCTTAGGGGGTCACCAAAAGTATCCTGAATATCCTGCAACGCAGCCCAGCGCATCAGATGCCATTGCCACCAGGAGTCAGGAACTAGCTGGTCGGCAATTAAAAGCCTTGGGATAATTGAATAAACATTTAGGCTTTTAGCGGGATTATCTTTATGTAGGGTTTCCAAATAGTTAAGAAAACCATTTTCATCATCAAATGTTCCTACAGGAAGGCGTGAACCCACCAAACCGCCGTGTATTAAAAGGTCTGAGGAAATGATTGCGCCGTCAGCGTTTTTAATATTATTATTCAGCCAATTCATTAGTATAGTTCTTTGAGCAGGTTCCGTATAGTTGCCAAGGAGCTCGTTTGGCGGTAGAATTACTTTGACAGATGCTAAAAGTCCTAAATCTGAAACAAACTTAGTACAAGGTGGTCTTCCATCTAAAGGTAAAACAACAGTTGTTTGTTCGTAAGAAATAGGAGGCAAATCCACCTTATTAAGTTTTGGCGGTTTATTTTCGTAAATTATTGAAATTGCCAGTAAAGAAAGTGTAATAAGACAAAGGCATAATTTCTTAATCACGTTGATCTCCTTAAAAAATGATTTTAGACGTTTAACCATTTAATTATATTACAATCGCGAGGATTTTTGAATGAGGATTATAACAGGCAAAGCACGTGGGTTAAAACTTACTACCCCAAAAAATATGGATGTCAGACCAACTAGTGATCGCGTTAAGGAATCACTTTTTAATATTATAGGAACAAAAATAGTTGGTACGCATGTTTTAGATTTGTTCGCTGGAACAGGAAATCTTGGCTTGGAAGCGTGGAGCAGAGGTGCGGAAAAGGTTGTTTTCATTGATGAAAGTCAGGCTAGTTTGCAGCTTGTTCGCAGTAATATTGCCAAAGCGAAGGCCGAAAAGGAAACAACAGTTATTAAGGGCAATGCTGTAAAGGTGATTGCGGATTTGTCCGCCAGAGGAGAGAGGTTTGATTTCATTTTTTGTGATCCACCATATAATAAAGGGTTGCCAGCTCAAATTATCGAACAGGTAGCAAAATATGATATAGTTATATCCGGAGGATATCTGATAGTGGAGCATTCACAGCATGAAAGTCTATCAGAATTACCATTAAAACTTGAAATTATACGTAGTGAAAAGTACGGAGAAACACTAATTTCGTTTTTGCGTTGTAAGTAGGCAATTATTTTTGTTATAATTGTGGCATATTCAGGCTTAATAAGTTAAAATGTAAGTTAGTAAATAATTGCCATATGGACTTGATGCTGGCTAAAAAATAGGAGGTGCAAAGTGCGTAGAGCAATTTGCCCGGGGAGCTTCGATCCGGTAACCAATGGACACATCGATATATTCGAACGTGCCAGTCTTATGTTTGATGAGATTATCATAAGTGTTTTCAATAATCCTGGCAAGACTCAAGGTATGTTCACTATGGATGAAAGAGTGGCAATGCTGAAAGAAGCTACCAAGCATATCACTAATGCAAAGGTCACTTGTTTTTCCGGACTATTGAATGAGTATTGCAAACAACAAAACACAAAATTTATTGTCAGGGGGTTAAGAGCTTTCTCTGATTTTGAATATGAATTTCAAAGAGCATTGCTGATAAAAAAAATTGATCATGAGCTTGAAACCGTTTTTATCATGACAAACGCACAATACTCTTTCCTAAGTTCTTCAGGCGTTAGGGAACTTGCAGTTTTTGGTGGCAACATTTCCGGACTAGTACCTGAGAGCATTGAAATCCAAATAAAAAGTTATATAGAAAAAAAATCTTATTTATAAGAATTGAGAGTGAGATGATGAGCATGGAATTGGACAAAATTTTAGATGAAATGGAAAGTCTTATTTTAGAAGCTTCACATCTTCCGTTTTCGGAGAAGATTATTATTGAAGAAGGCGATTTGTCATTAGTTATGGACAGATTGCGCGAAGCAGTTCCTTTGGAAGTCAAAAAAGCACACGACTTACTTGACGAACAGATGAATATCATTAAGAACTCACGCGCAGAGGCTGACCGCATTGTTGAACAAGCTAAGACAGAAGCCGAAAGAATTGTCGAACTGGCGAAAGCAGAAGCTGAAAGACTGGTACGCAATGAAGAAGTGGTAAAAATGGCTGAAGAAAAAGCCCAAAATATCCTCAATGATACCAAACAATATGATAATGACATGCGTGCAGCAGCTGATGCTTATGCAGAAAAAATGCACAGAGAATCTCTGAGCTATGCAACCGATGTTTTTGATTATTTGGAAGATAGTCTGAAGAAAACGATGGAAATTGTTCAAGAAAACAGAGCTCCATTAAGAGCTAATCAACAGAGGAGCACTGAGCAGGAGGAAGAATGAGTAGAAGACCTAAACTAGGTTTGGTTTTAGGCTCTGGCGGCTTGCGTGGGCTGGCTCATGTAGGCGTACTCAGTGTTTTGGAAGAAAATGGGATTGAGGTTGATCTTGTGGCTGGCTGCAGTATTGGCAGCTTAATTGGCGTACTTATCTGTGCCGGCTACGATTCTGATACCATCATGAAGCTGGCTAAGGGCTTGGGACGTGGTTCGTGGCTCGAGTTTGTCGTACATAAAAAAGGTTTTATCGGTACGGAAAATATTTATAAAATAGTTACTATGCTCACAAAAGGCAGGAAAATTGAGGAACTTAGCAAACCTTTTGCCGCTGTTGCAACGGATCTTGCAACAGGTCGTGAACATGTTTTCCGTGACGGTAATTCTGCCGCTGCTGTTTGCGCGAGCGTGGCTATTCCAGGTATTTTTGTGCCTTATGAGTGTGACGGACGACAGCTGGTAGATGGTGCAATAGTCAACCCGACTCCTGTGAGTGTTGCCAGGGACATGGGGGCTGATGTTATTGTAGCTGTTGATTTGGCAGCAGTCAGTTCTATCGGAGAAGTTAAGACTGTCTTTGATGTCATATTAAGATCACTTGATATAATGGAAAAAGGTTTATTTAGTTATCAGCGACTTATTAATGATTGTGATATTCTGATCCAGCCAGAACTTAGTTCCTGTGCTGTAACGGATTTTAAGAAGATAGAAGAGTGTTACGAGGTAGGAAGGGACGCAGCATGGGAAATGTTGCCGAACCTTCTGGATATTTTGGATAATTACTCTGATAAATAAAATGGTGAAGTTTTAAAATCTGCCGGATAAGACAAAGAGTTTCCTTGCAGAAGGCTGAATAAAGTAGTAGCTGATAGATCTATTTTTAAGGAAGATATAAAACTTTTATTGTTTTGGCTTTCACAAGCAAAGACGTTTCTGCCTAATTTGGTAATAATCGGTAAGGTTGCTGTACTTCTCATTTTTTTCAAAAGTTGGCGGCCGCGATCATTAAATGCCAGTACTCTCAAGTAGGATGGGTCCTCGCTTATTGCCTCTTTAAATGTTATTTCTTGTGATGAAAGCAGTATTTGCAGAAGCAGACGATTTATCCTTGTTTCAGGGTAGCGTTTGCTTTTTATCATTGTAACTGCTTCAGACCAGGTAGAAGTGGTGGCAGCTTTCGCTATTTTGTTTTCTAAGCCTTCAGAGCATTCCGAGCATTTTGCGATGTATGCCGGTGACAGTTGTTTTAACAGAAATGATAATAACAAATCAAGATTTTCCTGTTTATGACCGAGACGTTTTTCAACATTTAATTGCGAAAGTTTTGAAAAAGTTGAGGAAGAAACTGCCTTGCCGATACCTGTAGTTAACCCGTTTTTAAGGAATTCATGCCGTATAGCTGTAGCACTGGCGACATTGCTTACAATTTCTTTATCGTTATACATAGCAGAAACTCTGCTTATTGGTACAGGTATTAATTCCGTCTTTAAAATATTAATTTGTTTGAGATATTCAATTGCCAGTATATTATTAGGTTGTTCAACAACTTTTGTAAGTGCTGGATTGTTTTTGGACAAGGCAATTCCCATAGCAGCTGCATAGGATAGGCCTTTTGCCAGTTCAATCTGGGTATCAGAATGATTGCTGCCGGCAATTCGTGCAGCTTGCTCAAGCAAGCTGATGTCTGATGTTTCACAACCGAAAGATAAATGAGTTACACAACCAGTACTATCAAGAATTTTCACTGCGCCACGGGCAAAGTGCTCCGCACTACGACAGGCAAAAATGGTTGGCAATTCCAACACCAGGTCAACACCATTTTTTGTCGCTATTTCTGCTCTGGACCATTTGTCTGTTAATGCTGGTATGCCCCTCTGAACAAAATTACCACTCATAACTGCAATTACCGGGGTATCACCAACAACCTTTTTTGCTGCAGCCAAATGATAGGCATGTCCGTTATGAAAAGGATTGTATTCTGCTACTATTCCTATGCAAGGTTTGTTCATCATATCGGTACCCTTCAAAAAAATTAATTAATCTGATTATTTTTTTGTAGATTATTTGTTTAAAATAGTGTAAACTATTTTATCACAGTATCCCTTTATTTTGTACTATAATTATGAACAAAATATCATAATAATTCCGAATGCCGGACAAAGAAGGTGCGACAGTGAAAATTTTCGTAGTCAATTGTGGTAGTTCTTCAATTAAATATCAGTTGATCAATATGGAAAATGAAACAGTTTTGGCAAAAGGTATGGTTGAACGTATTGGCATGGAAGGATCACTTCTTAAGCACACTCCAACCGGCAAGTACACGGTGGATTTGCCGGAAGATATTCCAGACCATGCTGTTGGCATTAAGATGATTATCAATGCTTTGATAAATCACGAATATGGGGTTATTCCTGACATGTCTGATATTGACGCTGTTGGTCACCGTGTTGTTCACGGAGGCGAAAGGTTCGCTGACTCTGTTCTTATTACGCAGGATGTTCTTAAAGGCATTGAAGCTTGCGCAGAAATTGCTCCTTTGCATAATCCGCCAAATTTGCACGGAATCAATGCTTGTATGGAAATAATGCCGACAACGCCTCAGGTAGCTGTTTTTGATACAGCTTTTCACCAAACTTTGCCGAAAGTTGCCTACCTATATGGCTTACCTTATGAATTGTATGTAAAATATGGTCTTCGCCGTTATGGATTTCATGGTACGTCGCATAAATATGTGGCACAGATTGCCGCTTCAATGATGCAGGAACACATGACGGACTTGCGGATAATTACCTGCCATCTTGGTAACGGAGCTAGTATAACTGCTATAAAATATGGTAAATCAATAGACACCAGCATGGGCTATACGCCTCTTGAGGGTTTGATTATGGGCACACGCTCAGGTGAAATTGATCCTGCCATAATACCTTTTCTTATGGAAAAGGAGAACATGACTGGCCCTCAGATAGATGACTATCTGAACAGACGCAGCGGCATCCTAGGTATTTCTGGGTTGTCCAGCGATTTCCGTGATCTGGAAAGTGCTGCCAATCATGGCGATGAGCGTTCTCAGTTGGCAATAGATTTGTTTGCTTATAAAGTAAAAAAATATATTGGTGGTTATGTTGCGGCCATGGGTGGTGTCGATGCTATCGTTTTTACAGCAGGCGTTGGCGAAAATTCACCATTTATGCGTGACAAGATTTGCAATGGTTTGGAATATCTTGGAACCCGTATTGATCAGGAACGCAACAAGGTCCGCGGTAAAGCCCAGGAAATCAGTGTTAAGAGAGCAAATGTTAAGATATTTGTAATACCAACAAATGAAGAACTGGTTATTGCCAGGGACACATTTAATATATGTAAAAGGATTATCAAATTATAGGTTGTCTTATGGTTTTTCTTGACAAAGAAATACCTTGCCTATATAATTGTAACGATTGGTGGATTATGATTAAGTTAAACGTAGCCGAAATCAAAAAAAGACTGGTTGGGAAAACAGATTTTCACTTTCAAGTTGACGCAAAGGAATTAAACTTATCTGAAGAAGACCTTGCAGTGCGTGGTCCAATCTTTGTTGATGGTGAGATTTCCAACGCTGGTGATGTGTTGCTTTTAAAAGCTACTTTACGCACCGAAGTTGAACACGAATGTGCTCGTTGTTTGAAAACATTTGTAGCTGCAACCGAAACGGAAATTCTGGAGAAGTTCTTCCCTGTAGATGCCAAAAATATTGCTGATGACGCATTCTCCTATGAATTCGACGTAGTTGATATCACAGAAGCAGTTCGCGAAGGATTGCTTGTTGCCGAACCTTTACAGGTTTTGTGCAAAGAAGAATGCCGGGGTTTGTGTCCTGTTTGTGGAGTCGACAGAAATGTTGAATCTTGTGATTGTGATACTGACACGGTCGATCCGAGATTAGCGGCATTGAAACAGTTGTTTAAAAAGTAGTTTTGTAATTCGCTTGAGGAGGTGTATCAATAATGGCAGTACCAAAGCGTAAAATGTCTAAAGCTCGCCGCGACTCTCGTCGTGCTAACTGGAAACTTACAGTTCCTGGCTTAGTTGAGTGCCCGCAATGTCATGAAAAGAAAATGCCGCATCGAGTTTGCCCGGAATGTGGTTATTATAACGGTAAACAAGTCGTTGCGATGGAAGAAAAATAATAAAACCGAGGTGCTTGCACCTCGGTTTTATTATTTTATTCCATTTTTTTTACAATTTTGTCACACAGTTATATTGATTTTTAGTTTGATTTTTTATATAATATGAACAGATATTAAGACTTGGTGCTAAAATCAGGTGATGTTATGAATATTTCAAAAAAACAAATAAGACAGCAGCGTTTGTTGAAAGAGTTGGAAAAGAATCCATTTCTAACTGATGAACAACTTGCACAGACCCTGAAAGTAAGCATCCAGACTATAAGATTGGATCGTCTTGGCAAGGGTATTCCTGAATTAAGGGAACGTACAAGACAAATGGCTGAAAATGCACAGAATAAGCTGCAGGCAATATCGAGCAAAGATATTGTAGGTGAACTTCTTGATCTCGAATTAGGAAAAAGCGGGATTTCAATGATGAACGTTACACCTGATATGGTCATGGCAAAAACAGGTATTGCTCGTGGTCATTTTATGTTTGCTCAGGCTAATACTTTGGCTTTGGCTGTTGTAGATGCTCCCGCTGCCTTGACTGGGATTGGCAACGTTAAATACAAGATACCTATCTATGCTGGTGCAAATCTGATTGCTAAGGCGGAAGTAATACGTAAAGAGGATAAAAAATACTTCATTTGGGTAAAAATTCGTAATAATAGCCAGGAAGTATTCAGAGCAAAGTTCATTGTTGTTTCTCTGCCGAATGAAAGGATTGTTTAGCGTGAAGATAGCTGTTGATGTCATGGGAACGGACTATGGCCCGGAAGAAATCATTTTGGGCGCAATTCAAGCAGTAAAACAATATAATTGTGAAGTTTACCTTGTAGGTGACAGAACACAAATTGAAACTGTATTGGAAAAACACAAAGAAGATAAGAACGAAAAAATTAAGATAGAACATGCTAGTGAAGTAATTGAGATGAGCGACCATCCCGGTCTCAGTGTTAAGGCGAAGCCAGATGCTTCCATAGTGGTGGCTACAAGGCTTTTGCACACACGAGTTTGTGACGCGCTTGTTTCTGCCGGCAGTACCGGTGCTGCTGTAGCAGCGGCTCTTTTCGGGCTGGGACGTATCAAAGGTATAGAAAGGCCGGCAATAGCGACGCCTATACCTAGTATTACTGGTACGACTGTTGTTTTGGACTCCGGTGCAAAGGTTGACGCAAAACCGCAACACCTTGTTCAAAATGCAATAATGGGTTCTATATATGCAGAGTCAATTCTTAAGATAAAGAATCCACGAGTTGGTTTGTTAAACATTGGTGAAGAGGAAACAAAAGGCAATGAACAGGCCCTGGCTACCTATCCTTTACTTAAAAATGAAGAACACATTAACTTTATCGGCAATGTCGAAGGCCGTGACATAAATAAAGGCACGGTTGATGTTGTAGTATGTGACGGTTTTGTAGGAAATGTTGTACTGAAAGTTGCAGAAGGTCTCGCGACTGCAATAATGACCATAATGAAACGTACCATTATGGAAAGTGGTATTATAGCAAAATTTGGCGCTATGCTGATCAAACCGGCACTGCGAAAAATGAAAAAGACCATTGACCCGGCAGAATACGGCGGTGCATTGCTACTAGGTGTAAAAGCTCCTTTTATCATTTGTCATGGCAGTTCGAAAGCCAAAGCAATTAAAAATGCTGTTGGTGTAGCAATTGATTTTGCTGAGAAGGATGTTGTAAGACATATCGGAGAAAGCATCATAAATAAACGAAAAGGGAATGAATAATAATGGAAAAGATATTTGCTGGTATTTTAGGCATGGGACATTATCTTCCGGAGAAGGTTCTGACAAATTATGATTTAGAAAAAATGGTTGATACTAATAATGACTGGATAGTAGAAAGAACAGGCATCAAATCACGCCATATAGCCGCACCAGAGCAAGCAACGTCTGATTTAGCATTTATTGCTTCTGAGATAGCTTTGAAAGATGCTGGAATTAATGGTGAAGACATTGATTGTGTAATTGTTGCTACTGAATCTCCTGATACTAAATTCCCTTCTACGGCTTGTTTGCTGCAGGATAAAATTGGCGCGAAAAATGCGGCTGCTTTTGATTTGTCAGCTGGGTGCTCCGGTTTTGTTTATGCATTGGCTGTAGCAAATTCGATGATAGTAAGTGGTTTGTACAAGCATATTTTGGTTGTTGGCGCTGAAACTCTTTCACGCATCATGAACTGGCAAGATCGTAATACTTGTGTATTGTTTGGCGATGGCGCCGGTGCAGCAGTTGTTGGTCAAGTTGAAGATGGTTATGGTGTTTTGAGCATTGACATGGGTGCTGATGGCTCTGGCGGACCATTTTTATCTCAGCCAGCAGGAGGATCCCGTAAACCGGCTTCTCATGAAACAGTTGACGCTGGTGAGCATTTCATTCATATGGATGGCAGCGAAGTTTTCAAGTTTGCTGTTAAAATAATGGGACGTACTGCAGAAAAGGCTATGAAAAAAGCTGGATTAACCACAGAAGATGTTGACCTTCTGATACCGCATCAGGCGAACATTCGTATAATCAATTCAGCTGCTAAACGTTTGGGCATGTCAATGGACAAAGTTTTTGTTAATGTTGACAAGTATGGCAATACGTCAGCTGCTTCAATTCCTATTGCAATGTGCGAAGCCAGGGAACAAGGCCTTCTTAAAAAAGGCAAAACTGTTATACTTGCAGGTTTTGGCGCTGGTTTAACATGGGCTTCCATTGCTTTAAAGTGGAGTAAATAGGGGAAAAAAGGGAGGATTTAACAATGGCTAAAACAGCCTTTATATTTCCGGGACAAGGTTCTCAGACAGTTGGAATGATGAAAGAGTTTTACGACAACTATTCTGTTGTTCGTGACATATTTAAATCTGCAGATGAAGCACTAGGCTTTTCAATAACCGATATGTGCTTTAATGGACCTGAAGATCAATTGCGGTTGACATTTAACACACAACCTGCAATACTAACAGCTAGTGTTGCGGCAGCTGAAGTACTTAAGGAACATGGCATTGTTCCTGATATGGCTGCTGGACATAGTCTAGGTGAATATTCTGCTTTGGTTATTGCCGGAGCTTTAAGTTTCTCAGATGCAGTAAGAATTGTACGTAAACGTGGCCAATTCATGCAGGAAGCAGTTCCTGTTGGTGAAGGAAGCATGGCTGCTGTAATGGGCATGAACGACAGTAATGAAATAGTAGCTATCTGCAAAAAGGTTGAAGCTGAAACTGGCAAAGAAGTACAGGCTGTGAACTTTAATTGCCCTGGACAGGTTGTAATTGCCGGTGCTGCTGCTGCAGTAGACAGAGCAGTTGAAGAGTTGAAAGCCGCTGGTGCTAAGCGCGCAGTTCTCTTACCAGTAAGTGCTCCTTTCCATAGCAGTTTGATGTATCCAGCATCTGTTCGTTTGGCTGAAGAATTCAAAACTATTTCCTTTAATGATGCCAAGATTCCTGTAATTGCCAATGTTACCGCAGAAGAAGTTAATAAGGCAGCAGATATTGAAAGCCTGCTCGTCAAACAGGCTGCAAGCCCTGTATTGTGGGAAAACTCAGTGCACAACATGATTAAGAACGGCGTAGAATGCTTTGTTGAAGTTGGACCTGGTAAAGTGTTATCAGGATTTAATAAAAAGATTGCCAAAGAGTTAACATCTCTTAACGTTGAAGATAATGCAAGTTTAGAAAAAACTCTTGCTTATTTCAAGGAGGTTCGCTAAAATGCAGATAGAAGGCAAGGTAGCATTTGTTACGGGTGCTTCCCGTGGAATTGGTCGTGCCATTGCATTGACCCTGGCCGAGGCTGGCGCTGATGTTGCTGTTAATTATGCAGGAAATGCAGCAGCGGCAGAAGAAGTGGCAGCTGAGATTCGTAAAATGGGTCGCAGGGCTTTAATATTACAAGGTGATGTATCTCAAACTGAAGCAGCTGCTGCAATGCTTGACGCTGTTGTTGCTGAATTTGGCCGTTGTGATATTCTGGTTAATAATGCAGGTATTACTCGTGATGGGCTCTTAATGCGCATGAAAGAAGAAGATTGGGATGCAGTTCTGAATACCAACCTGAAAGGTGTATTCAACTGTACCAAAGCTGCTTTAAAATACATGATGAAGCAAAGATCAGGCAAAATCGTTAATATTGCTTCGGTTGTCGGAATTATGGGAAATGCCGGACAGGCAAACTATGCTGCGGCTAAAGCTGGCTGTATTGGTTTTACTAAGTCTGTGGCAAAAGAAGTTGCTTCAAGGGGAATTACAGTAAACGCTGTTGCTCCTGGTCTTATTGCGACGGATATGACTAGTGTTTTGCCAGATAAAGTAATCGAAGAGATGGCAGCCGGAATCCCGCTAAAACGTGCTGGTCAACCTGTAGATGTTGCCAAGGCAGTATTATTCCTTGTTTCGGATGATGCTGCTTATATAACCGGCCAGACATTGAATGTTGATGGTGGTATGGTAATGTAATTTAAAAATTATGATGCTTTTCCTTTGGAAGGAGGTGAATTGAATGACTACTTTCGAAAAAGTAAGAGATATTACTGTTGAACAATTGAGTGTTGATGCTGACGAAGTTAAGATGGAATCAACTTTTATTGATGATTTGGGTGCAGATTCTTTGGATATCGTTGAATTAATCATGGCATTTGAAGAAGAATTTAACGTTGAAATTCCTGACGAAATTGCAGAAAAAATCCGTACTGTTAAAGATGCGGTTGAATTGTTGGACAAATAGAAATAAGATTAATGCTTTTTAAGGAAATCCCCTACGGGATTTCCTTAAAAAAGTTATCCTGAAATGGGGGATATTTGTTGAAATTACCAGTGCTCAAAATCGGCAATTTAGTTGCCGAAATACCTATTGTACAAGGTGGAATGGCGATAAGACTTTCTACGGCTCGACTAGCAGCTGCAGTTGCATCTGAAGGCGGCATAGGCTTGATTGCTGCGTCCGGTATGAAATTTGATGAGTTGCGGAAAGAAATAAGACTAGCTAGAGAGTTGACTGGCGGTAAAGGAATCATTGGCATAAATGCTATGGTTGCTGCCCGTGAATTCTTAGGCTTGATTACGACTGCTGCTGAAGAGAAAGTAGATTTAATTGTAGCCGGCGCCGGTTTTTCAAGAGATATGTTTGCGGTAGGACGTAAATATGGCGTTGCCATCGTACCTATCGTTTCCTCAGTAAAGCTTGCCAAAATAGCCGAGCAGCTTGGGGCTTCAGCTATAGTAGCTGAAGGAACAGAAGCCGGTGGGCATTTAGGAACACAGCAATCGATAAAAGAGATACTTCCTGAGATTGTTAAAGCGGTGCAAATACCGGTTATAGCAGCTGGTGGTGCCGTCACAGGCCAGGATATTGCAGAATTGCTGAAACTTGGCGCCAGTGGTGTACAGATGGGCAGCCGTTTTGCCGCAAGTGAAGAATCAAACGGGGCAGATGAATTGAAACAATTTTATCTGAAAATGACTAAGGATGATGTTGTTCAAATCGATAGTCCTGTTGGATATAAAGGCCGTGCTATAAGGAATCCTTTTGCACAATTGTCTTTGGAAGGTAATGCGCCGAAGCCGACAGAGTGTGATTCTTGCCTTAAGCATTGTAGTAGGTCTTTTTGTATTATTCGCGCATTGACTAGAGCGCAGCAAGGTGATGTTGAAACGGGCCTTGTTTTTACCGGTGCAAATATGTGGAAAATTAAAGAGATTTTACCAGTAAAAGAAATTTTTAGAAGACTTAAAGAAGAAATAGACAAAATATAACCTTGAGGTGATTAATTTTGAAAAGAAGAGTTGTAATAACTGGTGTTGGCCCTGTAACACCTATCGGTACAGGTAAAGAGACATTTTGGAATAATTTAATAGCTGGCAAATCCGGTGTTGGTATTATTACCAGATTTGATCCAACAGATTTTGATGTAAAAATTGCTGGTGAAGTTAAAAATTTTGAATATGCTGACTACATGGACAAAAAAGAAGGCAAACGTATGGATCGCGTCACTCATTTTGCTGTTGCCGCAGCAAAGTTAGCTGTAGAAGACGCTAAGCTTGATCTTGAAAAAATCAATCAAGTGCGTGCAGGCGTTTGCGTAGGCAGTGGTATTGGTGGTATTGAGACTTTTGTTGAACAAACAACAAAATATGTAGAAAAGGGTCCAAGTAAGATCAGCCCTTTCTTTATTCCTATGGAAATTCCGAATATGCCTGCTGGACAGATTTCTATAGCTTTAGGATTTAAGGGACCAAACACTGCAATAGTAACGGCATGTGCAACTGGTACCAACTGTATAGGTGATGCTTTCCGCACTATCCAATATGGTGACGCGGACATTATGATTGCCGGTGGTACAGAAGCTGCTATTTCTCCTGTTGCTGTAGCTGGTTTTGCCAATATGAAGGCTCTTTCTACCAACAATGAGCATCCTGAAAAGGCATCTTGCCCATTTGATAAAAAACGTGAAGGTTTTGTTATGGGTGAAGGCGCTGGTGTTGTTGTTCTTGAAGAATTAGAACATGCAAAAGCACGTGGTGCCCATATTTATGCAGAAATTTGCGGCTATGGCATGACAGCAGATGCTTATCATATTACAGCTCCAGATCCGAGTGGTGAAATGCCGGCTGCATGTATGCAAGCTGCGGTAGATGATGCCAGTGTAAAACCTGAAGAGGTTGATTACATTAATGCACATGGTACTTCAACACATAGAAATGACTTAAATGAAACGCTAGCTGCTAAAAAAGTATTTGGTGAACACGCTTATAAAATGGCAATCAGTTCAAATAAGTCTATGCTCGGCCACCTTTTAGGTGCTGCTGGCGGTGTAGAAGCTATTGCTACGGTTTTAACCATTCAAAATGGAGTAATTCCACCGACTATCAACTATGAAGATGTTGATTTAGAAGAAGGATTGGATCTTGACTATGTGCCAAACGTTGCTCGTAAAGCTAATGTAGATGTTGCAATTTCCAACAGTTTTGGCTTTGGTGGACATAACGCGACAATTTTGTTTAAAAAATATAAAGATTAATAAAGATTAATTTAGATTAGAGTGATAAAAGGATGAATAAAGAGCGAAAAGAAGATTTACAGGATTTATGCCGGTCACTAAAGATCGAAATGAACGATTTGTATCTGCTGAATACCGCTCTGACTCATACCTCTTACGCCCATGAATCGAAACTGTTTCCCAAACCTACACATAGCGAACGCATTGAGTTCCTGGGTGATTCTGTCTTGGGTCTTGTAGTCAGTACATATATGTACAAACGGTTTCCCAAAATGGATGAAGGCGAACTAACCAAGCTTAGGGCCTATCTTGTTTGTGAAACTTCCTTGTCTAAATATGCAAGACAAATTGGTTTGGGAAAATATATTTTACTGGGAAGAGGCGAGCTTCTTTCCGGTGGGCGTGATCGCAATTCCATTCTGGCTGATGCATTTGAATCAGTTGTCGGAGCATACTATTTGGACCAAGGACTGGAAAGAGTTCAGAAATATCTTCTGGATATGATGAAAGAAGAGCTCGAAATGACAGCAAAGCATGGACTTTGCCGGGATTTCAAGACAAGACTGCAGGAAATGGTTCAAAAGGATGGGGTTGTCGAAATAGTATATCAATTGGTAGGCGCTAAGGGGCCTGATCATGATAAAGTTTTCGATACGACTGTTTTGATTAATGGGGTAGTAACAGGGGAAGGCAGCGGCAAATCAAAAAAAGAAGCCGAACAAAATGCGGCTAAGCAAGCTCTTTTAAAATTAGGCGAAAATCTTTAATAGTACTTAAGACAGTTGGCGGACCAACTGTCTTTCTTTGTATATCAAAGGGGGATGCATATGGGAAGGATTATACCAGTTTTTATTCCGCATGCTGGTTGCCCACACCAATGTATTTTTTGTAATCAGAAAAAAATAAGCGGTCAATCCGAAGCTTCTTTATTAAATGCTGAGAAACAAATTAACAGATATTTGCAATGGATAAAACCTTCTAGTGAAAACGAAATTGCATTTTATGGGGGATCATTTACTGGTCTACCATTAGAATTGCAAAAAGGTCTGTTGACATTATCCGACAAATTTATAGAACTCGGTGTTATTGGCTCGGTGAGACTATCAACAAGGCCTGATTATATTGATGACGACATAGTTGATCTATTAAAACAGCATCATGTTACCTTGGTTGAGCTAGGTGTGCAGTCACTTGACAATAATGTGCTGCAAATAGCAGAAAGAGGTCATTCAGCTGCCGATGTAGAAAAAGCCGTGACCTGCCTGAAAGCAAAAAATGTGAGTGTGGGTATCCAGCTCATGGTCGGACTTCCAAAGCAAGATTGGCTAAGCTTGGCAGATACTGTAAAAAAGGTTGTACGTCTGAAACCCGAGATAGCAAGGATATACCCACTTTTGGTAATTAAAGATACTCCTTTAGAAAAAATGTACAAAGATAGGGCGTTTTCTCCATTAAGTCTGTCAGCAGCAGTGGCGCAAGCTTCCTACGTTTATGAGCACCTTACCAGTAATGGAATCGAAGTAATTCGCATTGGGCTGCAGGCGGACGAAGAACTATGCAAGGAAGATAATATCATAGCAGGGCCATTTCATCCGTCTTTCGGCGAAATGGTCAAGTCTTTTCAATATCGATGCTGGGTTGCAGAGCAGCTGGAAGAACTTGATGGAAACATTTCTGGCATTTTAATTGCTCATAATTCTAAAATAACATCTCAATTGAAGGGCATAAAAAAATGCAATGAAAAGTTTTGGCAAAGAATAATAGATAAACAAGATATTACTCTGTTGGCTGACGATTCTTTGCAAGAAGCAGTCATCAAGCTTAACATGTCTGCCGAATAGTCAGGCGAGTTGTTTAATTCGTTTTCACATGTTAAAATCAAATACATAGAAATGATTAGGTCGGTGGTATTGTGCGCTTAAAGGCATTCGAAACATATGGATTTAAGTCATTTGCAGAGAGAACGGAAATTAATTTTGAAGAAGGCATTACAGCTATTGTCGGTCCTAACGGAAGCGGCAAGAGCAATATTTCTGACGCTATTCGCTGGGTTCTTGGCGAACAAAGTGCAAAGTATTTGCGCGGCAGCAAAATGGAGGATGTCATTTTTGCCGGAACAAGTAAACGCCGAGCTTTGGGAATGGCGGAAGTAAATCTTGTTTTTGACAATAGTGATCACAAGATAGCAGCTGACTTTGATGAAATAAACATTTGCAGAAGAGTTTTTCGCAGTGGTGATAGCGAATATTATATCAATAAAAAGCCTTGTCGCTTGAAAGACATTGTTGATATCTTTTCTGATACGGGTTTGGGCAGAGGATCAATGTCAATAATTGGTCAGAACCGTATCGATGAAATCTTAAATAGCCGACCTGAGGAGAGGCGTGCCTTATTTGAAGAAGCGGCTGGGATTGCCAAATACCGTCTGCGCAAAAAAGAGGCAACGCATCGACTTGAGGAAACAGCTAATAATATTACCAGAATTTATGATATTAAGTCTGAGATTGAAGGTCGGATTGAACCTTTAAAGCTAAGTGCGGAAAAAACGCAAAAATATTTAAAAATGAGCGATGAATTGCGCTCTTGCCGTGTTACACAAGTTGTTCACAAGCTTCAAAATATTGAGGAAATCAATGAAAAATTAGCTGCAAAAATAGCTGAATTGAATAAAAAAAATGAAGAAATCAGAGTCGAAGTAAATTTAAAAGAAAATAATGGCCTGATTCTTAAAACGGAATTAGATAAAATTAACGAAGAATTTACTGAACTGCAAAATACCATTGCAGAAAGAGAAACGCTTTTAGAAAAACTGCATGGGCAGGAGGCAGTACTAAGTGAGCGCATCCTGCAAAGCCAGAAGTCGCAGGAAAGGCTGCAAGCACAAAGAGAACGCCTTGTCCAGCAACTTGGCGAAATTGAAAGTAATTTAAAAACTATTGTCGACAAATATGATGCACTTGAGACGGAGCAGCAAGCGGCTCAAAGTGCTGTTAATAAGTATGCCGCGGAGCAGGCAAATAAAGAAAATTTAATAACTGAAACTGAAACCAAAATTGCAAATTACAAATCCACGGCTTTTGAAAGTATGCAGCAGATAGTTGATTTGCGCAATGAAATACGTTCTTTGGAAAATGAGCAGGAAAACCGGCAGCGTAAAAGAGAACAATTAAAGAAAACACTGGCTGATTTGGAAGAATCTTATAATTCGCTTTCTGAGCGGCATGAAAATATTATTAACGAGCAGCAGAGTATCACGAACAGCATCGACCTTGTACAAGAACAAATGTCGAAATTAGTTGCTAAAAATGCTGATGATCAAAAAGGACTTGGGGAAGTAGTAAGAAAGCGCAATTCTTTGAATGAAGCATTATCGTCTTTGCAGACAAGGGTAGACTTATTGGAAAATATGCAAAGGGTGTATGATGGTTTTGGCCGCAGCGTAAAAACACTTTTGTCAGCTGAAAGTCCCTGGCGTAATGGCATTATAGGTGTTGTAGCAGAATTATTTCAGGTTCAGGCTCCTTATGTTACAGCTATAGAAACAGCGCTTGGCGGTTCTGTACAGAATTTGGTGACAAAAGACGTTGTTACGGCTAAACAGGCAATAGAATTTTTGAAAAAGACAAAAGACGGACGTGCAACTTTTCTGCCACTGGACACAATCAGACCTACACTTTTACGTAGCGATGAAGCGGCTTTGGTTAAGCTGCCCGGCATTATTGGCATCGCTTCTGAGCTTGTACAATGTGATGAAAATTTATTGCCGGTTGCCAAATTTTTGCTCGGTAGAGTGCTTGTCGCCCAGAATATGGATGCAGCAATAAAGGCAGCAAAGGCCAATAATTACCGCTTGCGAATCGTTACACTTGAAGGTGAACTGATTAATCCTGGTGGTTCTATTACTGGCGGCAGCAGCCGACATAAAGAATCTGGTTTCTTGTCGAGAAAGAATGAAATAATTTTAGCCAAAGAAAATGTCGACAATATAAACAGACAAATCCTCACTACACAAGAGAATATTGAAACTAGCGAAGTAATAGTTAAACAAAATAACAGCAAAATAGAAGAATTTAAAGCCCTACTGCAAAAAAATAAGGTAAGACAGGCAGAACTGGCGGCGCATCTTGAAAGAGCAGCCGCTGAAATTGAGCAGCATAAAGAAAACATAGCTCTCTATGAACAAGAGAAACGGCAGCATTCAGAAGATTATATCAATACAAGAAACAAACTATTGGAACTTAAGCCAAATTTGGCTGCGCTAGAGCAAAAAGACTTGTCTACTAAAGAATTAGTTGATAAATTACAGCTTGAATTAACAGCAGAACAAAGAGCCCTGAATACTATCAGGACTCATTATCAAAACGCCAGTATCACTTTGGAGTCTGCTAAGGAAAGAACAAACCTTATATCGGAGCGAATCAAGCAAATTGATGGCGATATGGCTAGAATGCAGCTAGAAATTTCCAATAATGACGCTGAAAATGAAAAAATGGTTCAAGTAGTCCTTGAAAGCGAACAAACTAAAGAACAATTGCTAATTCGCCAAAAGGATCTTCTAGCTGAATTAAAGAACAATAATGGCGGTAAAGAAGAGTTCACCAATAAAAGATTAGGAATAGTTGAGAAACTTGCTATAGCTGAAAATGAGGTGGAAGAAGCAAGGAAGGAATATGCTGCAAGTACACAAAAATTACATCTGGCAGAGATGGAAAAAGTTAGGCAGGAAACTGAGTATGAAACAGCTTTAGAACAGATTGCAACGACCTATAACATTACTTTGGCAGAAGCAAAAGATAGCACTTTATTGTTGGATCTGTCTGATTCAGCTTTGAAGAAAATGGAGTCAGGTTTGACTCATGCAATTGAAGAATTAGGGCCAATTAATGCAGGAGCTATCGAAGAATACAAGACGGTCAGTGAGCGATATGAATTTTTGAACGCTCAATACAATGACTTGTACGAAGCTAAAGAGCGGTTGGAAGAAGTGATCAGTGATATTAATGCCAATATGTCCAAAAGATTCAAAGAATCTCTGACAAAAATAAACTCTTATTTTGCTGAGACATATAAGAATTTATTCGGCGGCGGTATGGCCAGCCTTGAATTGCAGAATCCTGATAATGTACTGGATTCCGGCATTGAGATAGTTGTGCAGCCACCTGGTAAAAAATTACAGAGCTTGTTTTTGCTGTCCGGCGGTGAAAGATCTCTAACGGTAATTGCTTTGCTTTTCGCGTTATTATCTTATCAGCCGGCACCATTTTGTATTTTGGATGAAATAGATGCTGCACTTGATGAGGCTAATATAGATCGTTTTTCTGCTTTTCTTGCTGAATACGCAAAGAAAACACAATTTATTATCATTACTCACCGTAAAGGCGTTATGGAGGCAGCAGATGTCCTGCACGGTATAACGATGGAAGAATCAGGTATTTCAAGGTTAATATCAGTAAAGTTGGAAGAAAAGGGGTAAAACATGGGATTTTTTGAGAGATTAAAAGATGGATTATCCAAAACCAGGAAGAACTTTACGGAGAAAATAGAGACTCTTGTTGGTTTATCGACGGAGGTTGACGACGATTTTTTGGAAGAGCTGGAAATGGTTCTCATTGCCGGCGATGTTGGCGTAAAGACAACAGAAAAAATCATGAAAGCAGTGCGCGATGCGGCCAAAAGCCGTGAAATTAAGTCGCCAGAAGATGTTTTGCCATTTCTCAAAGCATACGTTGCCAATTTGTTAAAGGACGAAGGCCAGCGAATGCATCTAAGTGGTTCGCCAAGTGTAATACTTGTTGTTGGAGTAAATGGTGTTGGTAAGACAACTACTATTGGCAAACTTAGCAATTATTATAGGTTGTTAGGTCATAAAGTTATGATAGCTGCTGGTGATACTTTCCGCGCCGCTGCTGCTGAACAGCTTAAAATATGGGGTGAAAGAGCTGAAGCTGATGTCGTAAGTCATGCGGAAGGTGCAGACCCTGCTGCAGTGGTATATGATGCCGTTAAGGCGGCTGTGGCACGTAAAGTAGATATACTTTTCATTGATACTGCGGGTCGACTGCACAACAAATCTAACCTTATGAAAGAACTTGACAAAATTCATCGTGTTATACAGAGGGAAATACCTGATGCCCCGCATGAAACGTTACTTGTTCTTGATGCAACAACAGGTCAGAATGCAATAACGCAGGCAAAAATATTCACTGAGACGACTAACGTTACAGGCGTAGTACTGACAAAGCTAGACGGAACCGCAAAGGGCGGCGTTATAATTGCTATTAAGGAAGAACTTGGCCTATCTGTGAAATGGATAGGGGTAGGCGAAAGTATTATGGATTTCCGTCCATTTGAGCCTGATAAGTTTGTTGAAGCTTTATTTAATAAATAAATTATGGTGACAAGGGAAAACACTTGACGGTGTTTTCCCTTTGTTGTATAATAACGAATGTTAGTAATATTTAAGATTTTTGGTGAGAAGATGCAGGCAGATATAGGTTTTGAACAAAGAATGCGATTGGTTCGGTTGTATGATATTTATGGCGGTCTTTTGACTGATAAGCAGCAAAAATGTATGGAAATGCATTTTTATAATGACCTGTCACTTTCGGAAATAGCTGATGAGTATGGTGTTTCCAGACAAGCTATTTACGATCTTATTAAAAGAGCTGGTCAGGTTTTGGAACGTTATGAAAACAGATTAAAACTGCTGGAGCGTGACAAGGAAAATAGTGATATGCTCCTCCATGCAGAAGAATTGTTGACAGATTATATTAATGATCATGACAAAACGGCTAATTTAGAGTTGATACTAACAATTTTACGCGAGCTAAATGGTAAAGGCAGGGCATAATAAATGGCATTTGAGGGCTTAGCTGATAGATTGCAGAATGCAATTAAAAAAATACGTGGCAGTCAAAAAGTAACAGAAGACGATTTGAAGGAAACACTACGCGAAGTCCGGATGGCTCTTTTGGAGGCAGACGTAAACTTCAAAGTTGTCAAAGATTTTATTGCCAGAATCAAAGAACGGGCAATGGGACAGGAAGTACAGGCAAGTCTGACTCCCGGCCAGTTTATTATTAAAATAGTTAACGAAGAATTAACTGATTTATTGGGTGGTACCCAAAGCAAACTGATGGTTGCGTCCAAACCACCAACCGTAATAATGCTTGTTGGTCTGCAAGGTGCTGGTAAAACCACCACTGCAGGTAAATTAGCTAATCATTTGCGTAAGAATGGCAAAAAACCATTGTTGGTTGCCGGAGACGTTTACAGACCTGCTGCAATTAAGCAGCTTCAGGTTCTTGGTGAACAGTTGAATATACCGGTATTTTCTCTTGGTGATCAGGTTTCACCTGTGGAAATCGCTAAGCAATCTATGAGTAAAGCCTTTTCGCTGGCATGTGACACTGTAATTATAGATACGGCTGGCCGTCTTCATATCAACGAAGAATTGATGGGTGAGCTCAAAGATATAAAGAAAACAGTAAAGCCGCATGAAATACTTCTTGTTGTTGATGCAATGACAGGACAGGATGCCGTTACTGTTGCTGAGAGTTTTAATAATGATCTTGGTATTGATGGTTTGATCGTTACCAAACTTGATGGCGACGCCAGAGGCGGTGCTGTTTTGTCAGTCAAAGCAGTTACCGGCAGACCAGTCAAATTCGTTGGTATGGGCGAAAAACTTGATGCCTTGGAACCTTTCCACCCTGACCGTATGGCTTCACGTATATTAGGTATGGGCGATGTCCTGTCGCTGATCGAGAAAGCTCAGGCAGTTTTTGATGCAGAAGATGCCGCTAAACTTGAGAAAAAGCTGCGCAAAGAGGAATTTACTCTCGAGCAATTCTTAGAACAGATGCAGCAAGTAAAGAAACTCGGTTCTTTGGAATCTATACTCGGTATGCTTCCGGGTATGGGCAATATAAGTCAAAAGCTTAAGGACGCAAATGTTGATGAAAAAGAGTTGGATCGCGTAGAGGCAATAATAAGGTCCATGACGTTAGCCGAACGTAGAAATCCAAATATCATAAATGGCAGCAGACGTAAAAGGATTGCCACCGGCTCAGGTACAAGAGTGCAGGATGTCAACAAACTGCTGAAGAATTTTGAGCAAAGCAAAAAAATGATGAAAAAGATTAAAGGAATGAACAAGTTTGCCTCAAAAGGTGGTTTTAAACTACCTTTTATGCAATAAAAATTTCTAGTTAATTTAAGGAGGTGAAAATATAAATGGCAGTTAAAATTCGTTTAAAACGTATGGGTGCTAAAAAGAGCCCATTCTTCCGTATTGTTGTAGCTGACTCCCGCGCTCCACGTGATGGTCGCTTTATCGAAAGCATCGGTTTTTATGATTCTACAGTACAACCTGCAGTAGTAAAAATTGATGAAGAAAAAGCATTGTCCTGGATGTCTAAAGGTGCACAACCTACTGATACTGTTAAATCATTATTCAGCAAAGATGGTATTATTGCTAAATACGCTGAAGCAAAAGCTAAAAAAAGTGAGGCGTGATTGACATGAAAGAATTGGTAGAAATCATGGCCAAGTCTCTAGTGAATAATCCGTCCGCAGTAGTCGTGGAGGAGGAAACAACCGGTACTACAACGGTGCTTCGCCTCCATGTTGCTCCTGAGGATATGGGTAAAGTTATTGGCAAACAAGGTCGTATTGCTAAAGCAATCCGTGTTGTTTTAAAAGCAGTTGCGACGCGTGAAAATGTCAAAGTCGTCGTTGAGATTGTTTAAAAAGGATGGTTTAACATAATGGATAAAATGACCGTAAGAATGCCGGTTGCTATTAAAGCTAAGGTTACTGAGACTTTAAAAACGAAAATTATTGGAGATCTCCAAAAAAGAATACAACAAATTAGTCTGGAGCTTGAACAATTTGAATTTACTGCGAAACGTGCTATCGTTGAACAGGAAAATCAGGATGATAGTTTAATTCCAGCTTTGCAGCAGCAAATTGAAGTTGAACGTTCAAAACGTGTTGCAGCTAAGCAAGAAGCTGAAGCAAAACTTAAAAGAGCAGAGAAATTAGAATATGGCGCTGAAATTGGTCATGGCCAACTTGAAAGAACCGTTGAACTTGAAATCGGTACCGATCTTGATAAAATTATGGGTGCTGAAATTGTAACGGAAGACGGCAGAATTGTCGCTTTTAGAGCTTGATAGCTTGGATAAGAGAATTGTAATTGGCGCCATTGTCGCCCCGCATGGTGTGCGGGGCGAATTTCGTGTAATGCCCTTGACCGAGAATCCAGATATGTTTACAGCGTTAAAGTATTTCTTTTTGGAAGATGGACGCAAACTGTCCATCGTAGCTGCTCGTTTTCATAAGAACGTATTTTTAGTTAAAGTAAATGAAGTTAATAACATGGATGAGGCAGAATTGCTTCGAGGCAAGAAGGTAATTATTGACACAGTCGATTTGCCACCTCTTAAGGAAGACCAGTTTTATGTTTCAGATTTAATCGGTTTTTCTGTTTACGATGAAGACGGTTCCGTGCTTGGCAAGCTGAAAGATGTTTTGGCTACAGGCAGCAATGATGTTTTCGTAGTATTAGCAGCCGATGGCACTGAGATACTGGTTCCCGCTTTAAAAGCTAATATCAAAGAAATTAACATGGCAGACAAACGTATTTTGGTTAAACTGCCGGAATGGGCTGAGTAGAAGTGAATTTTCTTTTTATTACTTTGTTCCCAGAATTTATTGAACAGGCAACTTGTTTCAGTATTATTAAGAGAGCTGTTGAGCAGGGATTATTAACTGTTTCTTGCATAAATCCACGTGACTTTACTCATGATAAGCATAAGACTGTTGACGATACGCCTTTCGGCGGTGGCGTTGGTATGGTTCTGAAAGTTGAACCTTTTGCTGTGGCAATCAAAGAGGCTAAACGTTTATTGCCAAATGCTGCTGTTGTCGCGCTTTGCCCTGGCGGCAATACCTTGAATCAAAAGATTGTTGAGCAATTTGCAGAAGCCGGACGTGACTTAATTTTTTTATGTGGTCACTACGAAGGTTTTGATGAGAGAATTTTTGCCTGGGTAGATGAAAAGATATCAATTGGGGATTATGTACTGACAGGAGGAGAGCTTCCTGCTTTGGTTGTAATGGATGCTGTCGCACGTTATATACCAGGAGTATTGGGTAAAGAAGAAAGTGCTTCAGAAGAATCCTTCAGCGAAGGACTGCTTGAGTATCCGCAATATACAAGACCAGTTGTTTTCGGCGGTATGGAAGTCCCAGAGGTATTGCGAGGAGGCAACCATGCGTTAATAAAAGAATGGCGCAGAAAGGAAGCCTTGCGTGCTACTTATAAGAATCGCCCTGATTTGCTCAACAAAGCTGCTTTGAATAAAGATGACGGCAAATTGCTATTAGCTGTAATTAAAGAGACTAAAGGTGAAAATAATGGCTAATTTGTATCTTGGCTTAGTGCACTATCCAATTTATAACAAGAATATGAAAGTTGTGGCTACAGCAGTTACTAATTTTGATATTCATGATATTTCCCGTACGGCTCGAACTTACGATGTTAAACGATACTTTTTGATTCATCCATTAGACGAACAGAAAAAAATTATAACCAAAATCACCGATTATTGGCAAAAGGGTTTTGGACAAGTATATAATCCTGACCGCAGCAATGCTTTGGAAAGAGTAAGTTATATTCCCAGCATTGAAAATGCCATTGATGCAATAGAAGAGATTGAAGGCGTTAAGCCTTTGACTATCACCACGGATGCAAGGCAATATGACAATACTGTTTCATATGGTTTTGTGAGGAATCTTCTTAAAGAAGGTTCACAGCCAATCCTTTTATTGTTTGGTACAGGTTTTGGTATAGAAAAGACTGTCATGAGCAGTTTTGACTATATTTTAGAGCCAATATATGGAACATGTGATTATAATCATCTATGTGTAAGATCTGCAGCTGCAATTATTATAGACCGCATTGCTGGTGAGCAATGGTGGTTAAAATAGTATTGCTATGAGGTATTCTTTGTGATATAATGCATACGTATGTAAGACGGACGGTCCGCTGTTGATTTTGTTCATACATGAACGTCTATGATATTGAGGAGGAAATTATGAACATTATTGAAGTTTTGGAACAAGAACAACTTCGTTCCGACATTCCGGATTTTCGTGCCGGAGACACTGTAAAAGTATTTGTTAAGGTCGTTGAAGGAACCAGAGAACGTGTTCAGTTGTTCGAAGGTGTAGTTATCTCTCGAAGCGGTGGCGGTGTGCGTGAAATGTTTACTGTACGTCGTATTTCTTCCGGCGTTGGTGTTGAAAGAACATTCCCAATGCATTCACCAAGATTGGAAAAAATTGAAGTTGCTCGTCGCGGCATTGTTCGTAGAGCAAAGCTTTATTACTTGCGTAATCTTACCGGTAAAGCAGCTCGTATTAGAGAAAGACGCTAATCGGAATCTAAAGGGACTGTTTATCAGTCCCTTTTGCTATTTTTAGAGCAAACAACTATTTAGCGCTACTGAGAGGAGCAAAGCAATATGAATAAAAAATCTGATAATACATGGCAGGACATTGCCAGTGATTGGCTATATTCAATTATCATTGCAGTAGTTCTAGCTTTCTGTATCAGGACCTTTATTGTCGAACCATATATGGTTTCCGGCCCATCCATGCTCCCTACACTAGAAAACGGTGAACGGCTTTTAGTTAACAAGTTTGTTTACTTTGTCAGTGAGCCTAAGAGAGATGAAATAGTAATTTTCAAATATCCTATGGATGAAAGCAGAGATTTCATAAAAAGAGTAATTGCTGTTGGTGGCGATACCATAGAAATTCGTGATGGACAGGTCTATGTCAATGGAGTACTAAAAAAAGAGACGTATACAAAAGAGCCTAATCATAGTACTTACCGCAAATCAGTAGTGCCTAAAGATCACATTTTTGTTTTAGGTGATAATCGTAATAATTCTGAAGACAGTCGTTATAGCGATGTTGGCTTCGTTCCATTAAAACTTGTTAAAGGTAAGGCAAGTGTAATTTTCTGGCCTTTTGAAAAAGGCAGGACGTTACCTTGACAGCAGTGAGGGGAGGTAATAACTATGGACTTTAAGATTCAATGGTTTCCGGGCCATATGACAAAAGCTAAGCGTATGATGGAAACGCAGTTGAAGTTAGTTGACGTAGTTATTGAAATGCTGGATGCCAGAATACCGCGTTCCAGTACAAACCCGATGTTGCTCGAAATGCTAGGCAATAAACCAAAACTTGTTGCATTAAACAAGATTGATATGGCTGATTCGGCGGAAACAGATACTTGGCTGCAGATTTTTAAAAACAACGGTTTAACTGTAGTAAAAGTTGATTGTGCCACCGGCAAAGGTGTTAAACAGTTAATTAGTGCAGTTCAGGAAATTGCCAAACCGGTAAACGAGAAATGGGCTAAAAAGGGTGTAAAAAACCGACCCATTCGTGTTATGATTGTCGGTGTTCCTAATGTTGGCAAATCGACACTTATAAATCGCTTGGTTGGTAAAAATAAGGTTATTGCAGCTGACAGGCCTGGTGTTACACGCGGACAGCAATGGATTACTATTGCCAAGGGCTTGGAGTTATTGGATACACCTGGTGTTTTATGGCCAAAATTTGATGATCCGGAGATTGGTTTTTGTCTTGCTGTTACAGGCGCTATCAAGGAAGATGTTTTCGATAGAGAACAGGCTGTTATGTTGCTGCTGGAAAGACTGAAAACTAATTATTCCAAGGAAATTTCTGAAAAGTATGGCATTGAAATATTAGAGACAGATTCTGTTGAAGATATTTCGCGCAAGATTGCAGCTGCACGCGGTTGTTTGAAAACAGGTGGCGTACCTGATATTGAAAAAGTTATACAGTTGGTGTTGCGAGATTTCCGGACCGGACGTTTGGGGCGCTTTACACTGGATAAGCCGGATAGAAAATAAACAGGACCATTTTTGGCCCTGTTTTTTTATGAGGTGTTATGGCATGAATATAGTAGAAATCAAAAAAATCTTGTCTCAAGAACCTTCGCAGGAAGAACTAACGATCATTGCAAGTGATGAGCGCTTAGGGGTGCAGAAACTTTATGCCGCCTATGAACGCAAAATAGAGGCGGCAATAAGAGAAAAAGAGCGTTTTGACAAAATGCTTACTTTCGAAAAAGAATATTGGCAGCAAGGGATAAGAAACGTTGCCGGCGTTGATGAAGCCGGACGAGGTCCGTTAGCTGGACCTTTAGTCGTAGCCTCGGTTATCTTACCTGAAAATATTTTTATCAGCGGATTAAATGACTCCAAACAATTGTCTGCCAAAAGCAGGGAACGTCTCTATGATGAAGTATGTCAAAAGGCAATTTCAATAGCAATAAATATAGTTTCGGTAGCCGAAATAGACCAATATAATATTTATCAAGCTACGAAGCTAAGTATGGAGAAGGTTGTGATGCATTTAAATCCAAAGCCTGCAGTCGCTTTGATTGATGCTATGCCGGTTGAAGCTAAGGATGTGAAAACTGTTCCTTTGATTCATGGTGATGCTTTGAGTGCCTCTATTGCAGCAGCTTCCATTATTGCTAAGGTTACCAGGGACAGAATAATGCTTGACCTTGATAAAGAATATCCTGAATACGATTTTGCTTCCAATAAGGGATATGGCAGTCAAAAACATATGGAAGCTATCAAAAAATATGGTGCAACTCTTTGGCATCGCAGATCTTACGAACCTATTAAAAGTTTAGCAGCAGAGTTGTTATCTGCAGAAGTTGATGATCAAAGTCAGCTGATAGTGCTGAAACAGCAATAAAGAAAGGAAGCGACCCTGATGCATGCCAGAGCAACTTTTGGTCAATGGGGTGAGGATGAGGCCTGCAGGCATTTGGAGTCTCGTGATTATAAAATAATTTGTCGTAACTATCGCTGTAGATTAGGCGAAATTGATATTATTGCTTGTAAAAATGCAGAAATAGTATTTGTTGAAGTGAAAACGCGCAAAACATTGAAGTTTGGCATCCCGGCAGAAGCTGTGACAAAAACTAAACAAGCAAAAATTCACGCAACAGCGCTGCATTATTTACAGGATAATCATGAATATTATAAGAATTTTAGCTTTGATGTTATCGAGATAGTGGTTGAGGGTGACAAGTTCAGGCTTAACCATATTCCACATTGTTTTTAATATAAATTAGGTGGCGAATTCCATGTATGCAAAAACCTTCGGGGAGACTACATGCGGTATTAATGGTGAAGAAATAATTGTTGAGGTAGATATTTCGAACGGCTTACCAGCTTTTGAACTGGTTGGTTTGCCAGATACATCTGTAAGGGAGTCACGAGAGCGGGTAAGAGCCGCTCTCAAAAATTCAGGCTATAAGTTTCCGATGACAAGAATAACGGTCAACCTGGCTCCGGCTGACTTTAAAAAAGACGGTTCGGGACTGGATTTGCCAATAGCGATTGGTATTTTGTGTGGTAGTGGACAAATTAATGCAGAAGCTATTTGTGACAAAGTTTTTGTCGGTGAACTTTCATTGGATGGAGGCATCAGAGAAGTAAGCGGTATTTTACCGATGATCATTAAGGCTAAAGAGGCGGGCAGAAAAGAAATTTTTATTCCGCCTGGTAATGCAGCGGAAGGTGAATTGGTAGACGGTATAGAAGTTTTTGCGCCGGAATCGTTGACGCAGCTCGCACTGCATTTAGAAAAAGAAGACATGCTTGCAGCATTGAGCAAAAGAAAGATGAGCATTGAAAGCAATTGTGTTTATAATGTTGATTTTTCTGATGTTCAAGGTCAACTTGTTGCGAAAAGAGCACTTGAAATAGCAGCGGCCGGTGGACATAATGTACGGATGGTGGGAGCACCTGGTGCCGGAAAAACTATGCTTGCCAGACGGCTGCCGACAATTTTGCCGCCGATGACAGAAGAAGAGGCTTTAGAAGTTACAAAAATATATAGCATAGCTGGTCTTTTGAACAGAAAACAAGGTTTGGTTTTGGAAAGGCCTTTTCGCAGTCCGCATCATACGATTTCACACAGTGCGCTAATCGGCGGTGGCAGCATCCCTAAACCTGGAGAAGTTACCTTAAGTCATAATGGTGTTTTGTTTCTGGATGAACTGCCCGAATTCTCGCGTATGGCACTGGAAGTATTAAGGCAGCCACTGGAAGATGGCTTTGTTACCATTAGCCGCGTACAAGCAACACTGACATTTCCGGCAACGTTCATATTGGTTTCTGCCGAGAACCCATGCCCTTGCGGCTTTTACGGTGAAACAGATGGCGTTCATGAATGCAGCTGCCGCATCGGCGATATCGATCGTTATCATAAAAAGATTTCTGGTCCATTGTTAGACAGGATAGATATACAAATTCATGTGCCGCGACTGGAATATAATGAAATGAGAGCAGATAATCGTACAGAGTGTTCGGCTGATATACGTAAAAGAGTGATTGCCGCACGACAATTACAATTAGACAGACTTCAGGGAACAGGCTTGCATTGTAATGCAGAAATGAGCAGGCGCGAAATCAAAAAGAAATGTCATATGACTGCAGAGACCGAGCAGCTCTTACAAAGGGCATTTGTCTCCCTGGGTTTGAGTGCGCGTAGTCATGACAGGATAATTAAGGTAGCACAAACGATCGCAGATTTAGAACACAGTGATGTTATAAATACCTTTCATTTGGCAGAAGCAATTGAACTGAGGACTATTTCCAAAGGCTAATAAAGTATTATGCTGCATCTTTAGCAGCATATTTTTTAAGTTCATTTGAAACAAGAAAGTCATCAAGAAGAAAGTTGTCATGAGGATTGATTCTACAGAGCCATTTACTTTCGTTTCCAGTTCAATTAAGATCGCCTTGCATACGCTCCAATATAAAGTTGCGCTTTTATTGTGCTGCGTTCGGTCTGAGCTTCTGACGAGGAACAACCATAGAATGCTTTTTTAGACATAAAATAAGTTCCTTTACTGCATACTCAAAATACAGTAAAGGAACTTTTGCGTTTTTGATATAATATTTCCGTAATAGACATTGCTATTTTGGGTAGGGCGTTACATGTATGTTTGGAGTGTCCGCTCTGGACAGTTGTTTTTACTTATTATGGTTTTGCAAGTTTAGATACATCTTTGACAATTTCAATTATCTGAGTAGGTGCATCTTCATCTGATTCATTTTTCAAATAGCCGCTTGCAGGGTTTGAGAAGATAGCTTTTGTAGTTTGTAATAATACAGCATTTTTAATTTCGTCACTGCTTGAAGCTTTCACGAAAGTTTCAAAGGTGCTTAAAGCATTTTGTTTATTTTTATTAACTATATAATTATGAGCTTGTGCTCGATAATTGCGACTTGCAATAATAAGAAAATAGAAAAGAGCAATTAAACCTGTGAAGCGAGGAAGGGCTGCGAACGTCAATAAAAAACTGAGCCACTGTGCTAATAAAATATTGAGCCACTAACGCTCGAAAAAAACTGAGCCACTTTTGTAATAATGCTCAGAAAATATTAATCA
>Ga0074193_1000427_pt2 | contig 35946 bp, 25 predicted proteins | sample EPASupsiteHSE605_FD_64523 | JGI IMG/M metagenome (GOLD analysis project Ga0074193, IMG submission 64523) | Bioremediated contaminated groundwater from EPA Superfund site, New Mexico - Sample HSE6-05 | ecosystem: Environmental > Aquatic > Deep subsurface > Groundwater > Contaminated ... | reverse complement strand
AAAGATAAAAATGTTAAGTTTTTGCATTGAAAGATACTCCCCTTCATTTTGCTGCTTACAATGGTCATCTTAATGTGGTTGAGTATCTAGTCAATCAAAAAGCTGATATAGATGCAAGAGATAATAGGTTTGATTTTTTATATTTGATATGACTCCTCTTCATAGAGCTGCTTATAATGGTCATCTTAGTGTTGTTGAATATCTAGTTAATCAAAAAGCTGAGACAAATGGGTAAACTCCATTGAGATTAGCTAGCGAAAAAGCAAGCTATCTTTCAGAAGATAAAAAATAGGAAATGTATGGGTTGATAATAACAATAAAACAAAACATACTTGAAAAATAGTGATAAACAAGATATCAGATCTTCCCAAAAAATATTAAGTAAATGGAGCTCAAATGGGCCAATAAATCAAATGATTTTCCAAGATCCGTTTTATCAGGGTTAAGATTATTAAACCATCTATTCCTTCATTTGGGAGTAGGCTTGGGCAAAAATCCTGGAGCATGCTCGAGCGCCCAAGCCGTTTTGGAGATCTTGATCAAATTACCTATATCAGATACAATTTTTTTATCTAAATAGAATAATAAACTACTTCTTTAATGTACAAGTAAATGATTATTGAAACAAATGATTCAATCAAGATCTTGGATGGAATTCTTCTAAACATTTTTAGTAATGGAACCGCAATTAGAAAGATTAGACATGATTTTCATGTCTACTATGACAGAATTTTAATGTTTTGTCTTCCCATGAGAAATCTTTAAGTATTATAACAAAAATTTGAAATAATTTATCAAGTTTTACTTGATAAAATTAGTATTATGGCCATGAACAATCTGAATGTCAAATTCTTCAAGATGAATTAATTGATGATGTTATCCTTAAATGGTGCAATTTTCATTATGAACCAATTTATCATCTTGTGAGGGGCTTTTAGAAGAGACCCCATCAACTTACTGCGGTTAATGATATTCCAATCCAACCATTTTTGTGATAATCAAGTGATTATATCCCAAAATACTATAATCATCATTTTTACAACAACACTCGTTCTCTTGGGACCAGTGATGAAGATGAGAAAGATACAAGAACTTGTGAATACAGTTGGAATGATACAAGATCTTCTTCTTCATTATTTTCCTTATAGGAAAGTTTCCTCTATTAAATATTGGTGTTCTTTTCTTTGACTGAAAATTCACATTAAAAAAAATTCAATATCCTTCAAACAAAATTGAAGCAATTGAATGAGACTTGGTCTTATCAATTTTCTTTTGATTTTCAGTAAACTGACATGCAAAAATCGAACACACTATTCTGGGGAAAAATTGTAAATATTCGAATTTTTCTAAATAGCAAAAAAAATCATTCAGAAATAAAAATGAAATTGAGTATAGAGTGTGTTCCATTTTTGGGTCCTACGTGCTGGAGGAGCTCATTGATTGAATGGACTTCAATAATCATTTTTTTGGCTATAATTTTCAAATTAAGTTTGGTATACCAAAGTTTAATCTCATTTGATGTTCGATTTGGGAAAAAATATACCATTGTTTTCCAATGTGAGCCAAGTTCATTGACTTTATTTTTTAAAGTAAGTTGTTTCTGAACTTCTATTGAAATGGTGTATACTTTAAGTTAATAATGATTGAAGATACCACTTTTGAATTAATGTTGTTTCTCTTTATGACTATTGAAAACTCTGACAAAAACCGTTAATTAACAACCCAATTGAAAAACACTCAAATTTATTTTCTCGTTAATAAACAAATGAATAATTTGTGATAATTTTCAGTTTTCTGGATGGCCATAAGCATCGTTACATCTATGAGGGTTGTTTCCTTTTCTATCATTATGATATTTATTAATTGCCTATTTAGGGCAGCCAGGATTTCACATATTGATTCTTTTCAGTTTAGTAATAATAAGATTAGAGGTGTTAGTTTGGGATGCTTGAATGAAAACATAGCCCAAGGGGTTTCATATTCTGCAAGCAATATCAATATCTCAGATTGTTTCTTCTCAAGAACTTCTCAATATGCTGGTAATGGTGGAGTGATATCAGTGGCTAGTGGGGTTTACACGATGTATGTCAATAATTCAATGTTCTATAACTGTATATCTCAAAGAGGAGGAGCTATTTACTTTTGGTCTTCAAAATCATATCTCAAAATGATTTGTGCAAATAGCTGCTCTGCTTCTATGTGGTACCATTTGGCATATATTATTGCTTCTCATAATAATCAAATGGAGTATCTGTCAGCATCAAATTGCTCATTTACTACATCAATTTCTTATTCAATTTTCATGCAAGCAGGTAATCAGAGTTTTGACAATACTAATTGTTCAATGAACAATGCAAATGAGTTTTCTGGTGTAATTTTCAACTTTCCTTCCATTTTGACAAGCTCATACTGCACTTTCTCAAACAACAAGGTGCTTGATAGCGTTTGCATTTACTTCTATACTGACTCAGACACAATATCAATGTCATATGCTAACATTGTTCATAACAACAGTCCCACTAAATTTGGAGTTGTATGTGTTGAAGGAACAGGATCAAGAAAGATGATGTATTGCATATTCCAGAATAATCAAAACTATCTATTCTGTGTATTGTCAGGTTCTCTTGAAGTATCTCATTCATTCATAGATCACTCTGCATTATTATCTACTTCAATAGCGGTATCAACAGCAACCAATAATACATTTACAAATAGAATGACATATCAATTACAGTTCTTCAATTCTCTTCATTGTAACACTGATAACCCTCAGAAAACAAATGATCCTAATGGAATCAAATCCGACTCTTTAATATTATATTTTGCTATTGGTCTGATTATTATTCTTATAGTGATCATATCTTACAATTTTGGAAGGCAAAGGATTCATAATTCGAGTCAAATAACAGCACCTTAATCTTCATAATGAAATAAAATCTAAGATCCAATTTTTACAAATTGTTTGTTTCAACAAAGAAAACATTAAAAAAAATGATTCTGTTTTGTATCATCATTAACAATTCATTGGAATGAATCCAGTTAGCGAGATTTCTTTTGGAGTTTTACTGAATTTCCTCTTTATGACTATTGAAATCAATGACAGAAACCGTTATTTGCTAACCATTGGAAGCACTCAAATTTATTTTCTTGTTAATAAACAAATGAATTATTTGTGATAATATTCAGTTTTCTGGATGGCCATTAGCATCGTTACATCTGTGAGGGTTGTTTCCTTTTCGATCTTTGTGATATTTATAAATTGCCTAATTAGGGCAGCCAAGATTTCACATATTGATTCTTTTCAGTTTAGTAATGTTAAGATTAGGGGTGTTAGTTTGGGATGCTTAAATGAAAGCATATCCCAAGGGGTTTCATATTCTGCAAGCGATATCAATATCTCAGATTGTTTCTTCTCAAGATCTTCTCATTATGCTGGCAATGGTGGAGTGATTTTTGTGATTAGTGGGTCTTACTCAATGTATATCAATAACTCAATGTTCTATAACTGTTCCAGTTCTCTGAATGGAGGAGCAATATTTTTCTACTCTTCTAATTCATGTCTCGGAATGATATGTGCCCACAGTTGCTCTGCAACTTCTCTGTATCATTTTGCCTATATAAAAACTTCTCAGGTGAATCAACTGGAGTATCTATCAGTATCAAAATGCTCTCATACAACATCTGGAGACCGTACAATTTGCTTAGACTCAGGTAATCAGACAATTGACAACACAAACAGTTCAATGAACAATGCAAATCAGTGTTCTGGTATTTATACTTATACTCCATCCTCATTCACTAGTTCACACTGCACTTTCTCAAACAACAAGGTATCTAATAGCATTTGTGTATTCTTCTTTTCAATAATAGGAACAATATCAATGTCATATGCTAACATTGTTCATAACAACAGTCCATCTTATGGAGTCGTATTTGCCAATGGAGGAGGATCAAGAAAGATGATGTATTGTATATTCCAGAATAATCAAAACACTCTATTCTGTGTATTGTCAGGTTCTCTTGAAGTATCTCATTCATTCATAGATCACTCTGGATCATTATCTACTTCAATAGCGGTATCAACAGCAACCAATAATACATTTACAAATAGAATGACATATCAATTACAGTTCTTCAATTCTCTTCATTGTAACACTGATAACCCTCAGAAAACAAATGATCCTAATGGAATCAAATCCGACTCTTTAATATTATATCTTGCTATTGGTCTGATTATTATTCTCATAGTGATCATATCTTACAATTTTGGAAGGCAAAGGATTCATAATTCGAGTCAAATAACAGCACCTTAATCTTCATAAGGAATAAATATCATACATAATCCAATTTTTAGAAATTATTTGATTGAACAAAGAGAATATTAAGGAAAAATGATTTTGTATTGTATCATCATTAACAATTCTCTGTAATGAATCTTCTATATATGCACCAAAATGATACATTAGAAGATTTTCACCATCCAAGTTAAAAATAAATTCTGATATCGAGATTTCTTTGGGAGTTTTACCTGAATATTCTTGGTAAGTTGATAAATGGAGAATTCACATTATACTATTGAAAGCTCTTTTAAACTCCATATTAGGTAGGGATGGATAAATTATCTGTGAGGGATCAATGTTCAATAATAACCAAAACAAAGTTGAATAGTCCTAAACAAATGAATAAAATGGTCACCATTGCAATGATTTTGAAGGTATTTTCCACATTTTTGGATTTTATTTCATCATATTATATGGAGTCCTTTTTTTGTTTAAAAAGAGGATATCAGTTTTATGATCTAAAGAACTATTCCAGAATCGAATATTTAAAGTTGTTTTGGTCATGACAATGGGCACTCATATCAATGAAGATCATAATATATTATGAGTATTGATATTCTCGTGATTATTAGGGGTTTCAGGAAGTAGTGGGGTGATATATGTTGATGGTGGCTCTTTTTCAATCAATATTATTTACTCTATTTTTTATAATTGTGTTTGAGATTCTGAAGTTTGAGCCATATACTTATCTTCTGAGAATTTATGTTTCAAAGTGATATGTGATAATACTTACTCTTGTGGTTCTTCTTCTTCGAGGTATGGCCATTATGCTTATTTTATAACTTCTCAGTTGTATAATTTGGATTATCAGTCTGTTTCAAATTGTTCCCATTATAAAGTATCAGGAGATTAGATATTTGACTCCTCAAACAGTTCAATGAACAATGAAAATACTTTTTTCTGGTATTATTTTCACTTCTCAGGTCTCATTAACAAGTTCGCACTGGACATTTTCAAACAACAAAGTTTCAAGAATTGTTTCAAAGCAATTATTTAAGCTTCATTCTCTGCGGGTGAATCACTATCATTATTAAATACTTCAAATAAAGCAACAGAAACCAATCGAATTATAGATATTGTTTCTCATCATTGAATTGCTGAGATACCTCTCCCAAAGCAAACTTCAGAAAACACAATCAGCAGAACAAATCAAGAAACATCTATTCCAATATTAAGCCTTACATTGTTGAATACTCTTGAAGTAACCCTAGTTAACACATCTGGAGAGCATTTGTTAACACTCTTTCCTCTTTAAAAATTAATAAACCCTTTACAGAAACCGTTATTTGCTAAATCTTTTTAACTTGAAATGATTTTCACGTTAATAAACAAATGAAAAATTTGTGATAATTCTTAGTTTTCTGGATGGCCAAAAGAATCGTTACATCTATGAGGGTTGTTTCCTTTTCGATCTTCGTGATATTTATTAATTGCCTAATGAAGGCAGCCAGGATTTCACATATTGATTCTTTTCAGTATAGTAATGTTAAGATTAGGGGTGTTAGTTTGGGATGCTTGAATGAAAACATATCCCAAGGGGTTTCATATACTGCAAGCAATATCAATATCTCAGATTGTTTCTTCTCAAGAACTTCTCAATATGCTGGTAATGGTGGAGTGATATCAGTGGCTAGTGGGTCTTACTCAATGTATATCAATAACTCAATGTTCTTTAACTGTTTCGGTTCTCTGAATGGAGGAGCAATATTATTCTACTCTTCTAATTCATATCTGAAAATGATATGTGCTAATAGTTGCTCTGCTGTTTACTATCATTTTGCTCTTCTTCAAGCTTCTCAGGTGAATCAAGTGGAGTATCTATCAGTATCAAATTGCTCTCATACTACATCTGGATATTATCCTATTTGCATACAATCAGGTAATCAGACTATTGACAACATAAACAGTTCAATGAACAATGCTGAGTCATATTCTGGTATTCTTATCGAATCTCCATCTTCATTCACAAGCTCACACTGCACTTTCTCAAACAACATAGTATCTGTTAGCAGATGCTTGCAATTCTATTCTATCACAGGAACACTTTTAATGTCATATGCTAACATCGTTCATAACAACAGTCCATCTTATGGAGTTGTAACTGTTAATGGAATAGGATCAAAAAAGATGATGTATTGTATATTCCAGAATAATCAAAACTATCTATTATGTGTATATCAAGGTTCTCTTGAAGTATCTCATTCATTCATAGATCACTCTGGATCATTATCTACTTCAATAGCGGTATCAACAGCAACCAATAATACATTTACAAATAGAATGACATATCAATTACAGTTCTTCAATTCTCTTCATTGTAACACTGATAACCCTCAGAAAACAAATGATCCTAATGGAATCAAATCCGACTCTTTAATATTATATCTTGCTATTGGTCTGATTATTATTCTCATAGTGATCATATCTTACAATTTTGGAAGGCAAAGGATTCATAATTCGAGTCAAATAACAGCACCTTAATCTTCATAAGGAATTCTTTTACAATATAAAACAGCTTTGTGAAATATGGCACCTTTTTTGTCATAACTGGCCGGCCATTTAATCAGATGGTATTTTTCCCATTTTTTCTGATTTGTATCCATCATATCACAGTTGATTTAGGTTCCCAATATATAAAATCAGCGGAATCTAGTGTTTCTGGTCGTCCAAATATCCATTTGGATCCGTCAAATAATGTTTTTGTTCCAAGCGCCGCAGCTCTTAGAAATGAACAAATAGTTCTTGAGTATAAAAAAGGAAACGGATTTGAATCATTTTCTCCGAGATTTGGATCACAAGCGGTTGCTATTCTGAAAAGAAAACCGCATTTAGGTGTTGAGTTTCTTCCTAGGACAATCGGGAGATCCAACTCTTCATTTGATAGATCAAAGGTTTTTTCTCCTTCTGAATTATTAGCTTTATATTTGCAAGACTATGCAAAGGGGTTCGGTGTTTCTCCTCAGTTCACTTTTATTGTTCCATTCTACTGGACCAGGGTTCAAAAAAAGGCATTATCTGATATCTGCAGCCAAGCAGGTGTTGGAATTGAAAACGTTATTGATGACCTAACATCAATGGCTTCACATTATTCATCCACTCTTTATTCCAGATTTGTTAACAAATCTAGAAATGTTCTTTTCGTTGATGTCGGAGCTACCTCTGTGAAAACTTATGGTTTTGTCTTTCAGAACATGGATGATAGTATTGTTGTTAATGAAACCGTGAATGGTTGGAACGAACTTACTGGTGGTTATTTCTTTGCTGAGGCTGTTTCTAAAGCTAAAGGAATTAGTATGAAAAAGGCTTATAAAATATTATCTTCACCAGGTGTAGAAACATATGCTGATCTGCTTAACTCATCTCTGACCACTTTAAAGAACACAATCCGTGAAGCTGCTCAGACCATGGAATCATATATTGAAAACCAGGTTGCTCAGAAAAACAGTAGGGTAATAGATGAAATTCAAATTATTGGAGGCGCAACAAAATATAAATTTGTGTATGAAGCAATTAAAGAAGCCACTAATTGTACAAAGATATTCCGTGATTTTGATCCAATTGAAGGAATTGCTATTGGAGGTGTTTATTCAAGCATTATGATTGATGGAATGTCTGTGGTTCCCCCATGCCAAGTCCATAGAAAACCATTTTCATCAATTTCTGTTACATGTGGTCAGACGCATAAATATTGCCAAAAGGGTGCAATTTGCCGAGAATTAATCACAGAGAGTGGATCAAAAGGATGTGAATATATTGGAATTACTGCTGACCCAAGACATATTCCAGAAGGAGTAGATACAATGATAACTGAATACAAGCTCCTTAACATTAGCAAACTTAGAAATGATGAAGACAGTGATTATACAGGATATATTTATATGTCGCCTCCATCCCCAATAGTTTCTTATGTACAATGGTGCAAAAATGTTACATGCTACCCAATAGCTTTCCAAGTAATGGAGTATGATCTATTTGGTGAAAGGAAACAGAAAGATTTCATTATTGATTATTTTGCTGAACTAAAAGAACTAAAGCTTCATAGATCTCAATATGAAAAAACCATAATGATAATCAAGTCTTTAAGTGATGCTATCCAAAAAGCAGAACAAGAGCATCCAGGATCTATTGAAAAGTTCCCTGAAGATGCCAAAATTGCATTCTCGAAGTATATTCATGAAGTAGAAGAGGGAAAACTTGCAGAAAGATCGACTGAGAGTCTCAGAGGAGTTTATAGTCATGTTCGCGAACTTGCAGCTTCAATGCTTCATAAAACTCAACCAACTCCTGCTCCCACACCTATTGACACTGAATTATAAACAAAAGTCCATAATATCTTATATGATAATATTTATTTAGAATGCTGGTGTAAACATAACATGATTCCTCTTCTTGTACATAGGTATCATGAAGCAAAACAAAATAACCCCTAAAACAATTAATGAGAAAACAAAGAAGACACTAATCACTTTCAAATAACTTTCTGCTGCAGATTTACATTCCAAATCAAAGTCCCCCATTGGATTTCTTAATAGTGCTCCTCCTTGATTAGAAATTGATGGAATGGTACGGATAAAACAATCCTCCGATTTAATGTCATTACGAGACACATATATTTTCATACTGACTGAGAGACTTTGCTTTTTGCACTTATTGAACCTAATGAAATATGGTGCATTGAATGTGTATCTGAAAGGAACATATGTGTTGGATAAGTATGTGGGGCTATTTATATTGAACACTGAAGAATCATAAAACTCTATTGTACAGTTTGGTGCTGGACTTGTAAAGCTTCCCTCTACATATTGTGCGATAGTATTGATTTGTGGGAAAATGCAGAAATCATGGAACAAAGAGGATGTATTTGTAACAAAATCGATCTTATGATCTGCAGAAGTAAAAATTGAACCAGGTGGACAGAAGTTATTTGGCAAATACCATGTTTTAACAATCTTTTCTCCAGATAAAACACTCGAAATATTAGCATTGACTCCAATAATCTGAATAGAATCTGAAGCTTCCAAAACATTCATTGATTTCGTTTTCTCCTTAGAATGTATTGTTTCGAGGATCAATGGAAACCTGGGAGGAATAACTAATGTTCCATTTGGATGTTTATATTGAAAAATCTGTGATTTACTGACAGGAAAAGAAGTAAATCCGATGTTTAGCTGATGCTCCGCTGAAACAAGAGCAACAAAAAACAACATTAAAAGTGTTATAGAAGCTTTATTCAGTTTTAACCTTATCTGTTGTCTTTTCTTCTTCCTTTTTCTCTTCTGGAAGTTTCTTCTGTTCGGCTTGTTCTTCTTTAATGGGAGGAGGAATTGGATTACCAGAAAACATCTTCCTGGATATGAATTGGACAAGAGATGGAACAATGAATGTCATCAAAATGGTTAATAAGAACTTGTAATTTCTAATAATCCATGGTTTATCAGCTCCGATTATTGTTTTTGTGAGTAGTATTGACTGTGAATCCCCATTTGGATGGATATAAATAATCCTCAAACATTTATACGAGGAAATAGAGATATGGATCTTCCCAAATTCCTCGAGATCTATTTCTGTTGATACAAATGGAGGTGCAGTTAAGGTGAAATTAAAAAAGAAAATCCTATCCTCAACTGTAATATTGCCAGATAAATCTACTGAACTAAGGTTGACCAAAACTTGCTTTTCAAACAAGTTCAATGATAAATAATTCGCAGACTCCATAGTCTCCACTATAACCGAAGAAATTTCAAAAGATTCCCCACCAGTCTTAAAAACAGTTTCCCCGCTCCAATTCCCGCACAAAACTTGTGAAAGCGATTTACCTGCTGAAGCAAACCTGATCAAGACCAGCCCAAACATTTGTAAACCTAATTACAAAATAATCGTTAATCATGGATAAAACAAGTTACCCATTTTTTCAATTCTCAAATCTGGAAACGATAAATAAACTCAACGATAATATCAATTTTCAATTAGTTTACAAACCCATTATCCAATTTTGAGAACAAAACGATGGAAATTTGATAACACTGTCAAAAATGAAGCAAAACCTGTTTTGAGAACCCCCGACCACTTTGTAATGCTTTCTGCCTGCACATCCCGCGGTCTGAAAACCGTTGTTGGTAATGGTAAATTACTCCGTAGCCTTGCCCATGAGTTCCAAGATGATCATGCAGTTGTTTTTGATAATGATACTATTGTTGAAATTGGTAAAACAGCTGAAATGAGAAAGAAACATTATGGCGCTCGCTATATCAATGCTGAGGGCAAATTAATTATGCCAGGTCTTATTAACTCACATGGCCACTATTATGGTTTCTTCTCTCGTGGTATGGGACTTAAGGATCCATCTCCATTTACATTCCTTGAAGTTCTCGAGAGACTATGGTGGCGCCTTGATCGTGCTCTTGAACACGAAGACAACTATCTTTCTGCTGCCATCTGCAACATTGCCGCCCTTAAGGCTGGTACAACAACTGTTGTTGATCACCATGCTTCACCAAACAGCATTGAGGGATCTCTCGATGATGTTGCCCAAGCTGCTCTTGATACACATATCCGTAACCATGTTTGCTATGAAGTCACAGACAGAAATGGAATGGATGGAGCATACAAGGGAATTGAAGAAAACAGGAGGTTTATCGAAAGATGCTACAAGAAGGATCCAAATCCAATGCTTGCCGCTTCATTTGGTCTTCATGCTGCTTTCACATGCTCAAATGAAACACTCGCCAAATCCCGCGAAGCTCTTGAATCTGTCAAAGAAGCTCTTCCATATGTTGGATATCATATTCACGTTGCTGAAGGTCTTTATGATGAAGAACATTCAATGAAGAACTACGGTAAGTCTGTTGTTGAACGCCTTGCTCAATTCGGAATTGCTGGTCCAAATACTATCTATGGACATTGCGTTCATGCTAGCGATCTTGAATTAGACCTCATCAAGAAGACTGGTACAAACGTTGTTACAAACCCAACATCCAACATGAACAATGCTGTTGGACTTCCACGTGTTATCGAAATCCTCAACCGTGGTATTCCACTCGCTCTTGGTACAGATGGTATCACCTATGATATGATCCAAGAGCTTAAGTATTTATACTTCGCTCAAAAGTTCAATTATAAGGATCCAAGAGTTTTCGGATCTGAATCTCTTGAAGCCCTTTGGACTGGTGGTAGTAAGCTCGCTTCCAAGGCATTCAAGAAGAAGGTTGGTGTTCTTGAACCAGGCGCTTATGCTGATATGATTCTTGTTGACTATGATTGCCCAACATTCCTTTGCAAGGGCAACCTTCCATGGCATATTGTCTTTGGTATGTCCGGAGCATCAATCGATTCAACAATTGTTGGTGGCCGTATGGTTATGAAGCACCGTGAACTCCTCACCATTGATGAGAAGGCAGTCCTTGCTCGTGCTCGTGAGCGTACTCCTGGAATCTGGGAAAGGTTTTAAAGGCATTTCAGTTTAATATTTTTTATGAAATCTCTTCTTGAGAGTCGTCAACATGATTTTACAGGAGGAGCAATTGGTGGCTCCGATGGTATTATATGGTTTTCTACACCAGGGTTCTATCCAAACAGTATTGAGTTCAAAATTATGGTTAAAGCATTTGATCAAACGTCAGAATTGATTTATACTGGTTTCTTATTCCAGAATATACAGTACTCAATCATTGATTTGACAAAAAATATGATGATTGCTGAATGTAGTGGAGGTAACTCGTTAATCTTGTTGAAGAATTCCAATGTGTTTGTATTTGGATTTGAAACGAAGAAAATTCTTAGAGACTCATGCCATAAAGCTTGCATAGATATAATGAATGTTATTGTGAATGAAAAATTGTATGAACAATACTAGAAACATGCTATGGAATCATCAACACATTGATTATTATGGGAGAGAATTATTGCTATATACTTCTCATATCAATGTAACTAGATTTTGAGTAAAATAGACTCGAGTTTTGTTTTTAGAACCCAAAATGATAAACAATGAAACTGTGCAAATGATATCAGAATACATTAATTTCAATCAAGATCCGATGACACTCCCTACTTGGTGCGATATTTTGACTAAAAAAAAGGATTTGGTAAAGAGGTTGGTTGTTTTGACCCAATTTTCGATTTATGTTTTTAAACCAAACAAAGATAGGATTTCTATAGAAGACAAAGCTCATTTTTATGATATATCATCGATTAAGATTGTTGACGGGGGGTATAGGTTCAAATTTATGTCTGGTTCGTTTAATTTTCAAGGAGATAGCGCGAAAATTCTTGCAGATCTGGCTTCAACGCAATTATATTCAATATTTTTAGAAGGAGAGATGCCTTCTCTTTCTCAAGAATTGAAGAAAGATTCCAGTGCCTTTAGGCCTGTTCCTACTGCTTTTAACAGGTTTTGCGCGAGGCTTTTATCCAAAAATAGGTTTCCTCCTCAATCAATCATGGGAAAAGTTACGGATTTGCTGAGAAATATGCCTCCAAATTTTGATCTTTCGTCTTTTCCTGGTCTATCAGATTATATTGATGGAATTCTCTTTGCTTTAGGTGTTAATAACAATGTAACACATCTAAGTATACCAAAATCTGATAAAGAGGGTTTTTGGGATTATCTTTCTCACTTCATAAAGTATGATGAGTGTGTTATTTGGCTCACTGTTCATAACCCTGTACTCCCAATTGAAGATTTTAATACCTTTTGCGACGTCGTTAAACAGTCTAAAAACGTTTCTCTCCAGGTTATTGAGTTCAAAGACATCATTATAGGTGATAAAGCATTAGAGAGTATTAAACAATTGCACATAACTAAACAATTCCAAAGCATTCAGTTTTCTCACTGCTCATTTAATATTGCTGAAAAAAATCTTCTTAGTTATGTTGACAATTATAACAAACATTTGAAGTACTCTGGTATTGGATTCAACACAATGTACTTTATCAAAAGAAACGAACTTATTAGTTCAATATTTGGTTTTAGAGCTATATCATTAAGAGGTATTGGTATTGAACTATCAAAATTATTTGAGTTTTTACATAAATCTCGTGTTTCATACTGCGATTTTTCATCCAATCCATGTAATGAGCCAATATCAGTGAATTTAAGGTTTCCATCAACTCTTAGCCGGCTTTATCTTGATAATATTAATTGGTGTTCTCAGAATCTTGGAGCTGTTTTTATGATTTCTTCTTGTTCAAATCCAAAGATATCTCTTTCAATAGCGAGGATTTCAATGGATAATAAAGATTGGCCTGTTTTTGATACCATAATTGGTGGGTTTGGCCCTCCGAATATTGAAGCAATAAACTGGGCTGGAAATAATATTACTGCATATTTCAGTAGGTATCTATTACGAAATGAGAATCTGGAGTATATTTGTCTTTCTGGATGTAATCTCAGTTCGGAACATATCATGAATTATTTTAGGGTATCCAATATAACATATTTAGATATTCATGGTACAACAGATAAAAAACTAGGAAATTTAGCACTCCAAATTCTTGATTGTATTAAAGACAACAAAACAATAGCTTGGCTTGATATATCCCACAACAGTATTGGAGAACAAAACTCTAGAGCTTTCTATGAAAAATTATTCCTTTGTACAAACCTTCGCAATGTTCAATTCGATAATAATGGGTTCACGAATTTTTCCTCCTTCAAATTCTTTTATGAGAATATTACTATTAAGAACAAAAATCTTTATGTGTATTTTCCAAAAATGGATGTATCGAAAATGATTGAAAAAGGAGTTGCTTTTAAATCCCAGATCGAACAAATCACGAAAAATGTCAAATCTCCAAAACCTCCTCAAAGGGTTTCAGCATCATTTGAAGAATGGATGATGAATATCAATGGTTTCTTTCATGAGGATAACATGTATGATGACCCAGAAGAAGTTCAGATGCTAGATGCTCCATTGTCAGATTATGTACCAGATGAAGAAGAAGAAGAAAACGATGTGATACAAGATGTTTTTAATATTTGGACTCCTCAATTAATGCAATTACCTCTTCTTGATATCGAAAAAGAACTTCAAAACATTTCTGAAAAGATATCAATTAAAGCTTTGGGAGACTCATTACACTATATATAAGTAAATGTTCTTAGAAAATATTTATCTAATGAATGGATTACCAAATGGGCTTGGAGATCTAGTTCTTGGGGATGCACTTGTCAATGGTTCAGACAGTTGCCAAATTCTCAGTGTTTCATCAGATCCAATAGTAGAGACCAAAGACTTTTGAGAGCATGATGCCAAATTCAGAATACCACTAGCATGACCTGTGTAACTACCAATTTTTTTAAGATCTGGGGACCATGTTTCCCAAGCCGAAGATGATCCATTATGTGATGCAATAAGACCCCACTCTTCCATCCAACAAAGTCCGGAAAGTGGAGAACCACTTAATACCACCTTTGGTTCATCATCTGATTTCATTCTAATCATTTGAATTTGACCGCTCTCTCCTGATTCGCCGGTATATAATATTCCAGAATTTCCCCATGCAAGAGATTGGATTGGAGAATCATGCGGTACCCTTTTTTGAACATGTGATCCCCATATATATACCTGATTATCATTTCCTCCGGAAGCTAGATAAGCACCATCCATTGACCATGATAATGCGCATATTTCTCCACGATGACCAGTGAATGTTGTTGAGTTCCCGCTCCGAGAATCAGTCACCCTAATGACTCCATCATGGCCACCTGTTGCTAATCTGTGTCCATATGAACTCATTCCAACTGCTCTTTCATCATGATCATCAAATGCCTGAATTGCACATTGTCTCTGTACATCCCATAACTCTATGTGTCCAGATCCAGAAATTACTAATCCCTCATCCATCCAGCACAATGAATTGATAACAGTGGTTCCACTCATCATTTCAACAACTTCCTCATTATTATTCCATAAGTACACAGATGTTCCTAAAGCAACAGCTAAGCATCCATCGTCATTAAAATCAATAAGTTTAGTTGGGAAATCGTTAAGTACATATGGTGCATCCAGAACTGAATCCTTAACAATAGGTGCTTTTCTCGATTTAGGTGTTGTAGGTGTACCAGACTTTTTTGCCGAACTGAATTCACAATTTGATCCAATATTCTCCCTATTTGGAGATCTCAATGGAGATTTGTTTGATGGAGATACAAATCTATCTCTGCTACAAGGAGATTTGTTGGATATGCTTTTGTTGTTATATATTTGGTTATCAAGAGAAGCTCTTGATGAATATGAAAAGGGACTTCTATACATTTGATAATTCTAAACGTACGTTGTCAAAAAAGTACCTTACAAGGAACTCTTCAACTTCTTTCCAATATCTTGTTATATATAGAGAATTTGTTTCATTTTTATCGTGAAATGATTTTAGAGCCTCAAAACCGCCATCTTCTTCAAATAATGATATGACAATGTGGCTTGTATTATTTGATAATGAAAAAGAAAAAACTTGATTAAGAATATCGATTAAATCATGGATATTTTGAATATCAACTTCATTAGCATAGAATGAGAGGATATTAATCACACCATTTTCACATGCAAAATGAAGATCATCAATGCTGATCTTGTATGCTAATGATATTATTGATTTTGATATGAATACACGAGTACTATACTTTGATCTTTCAAAAATGGCTATCATATCATTCACAATAGAAAAAATATTATAATTATCAAATAGTTGGAGTCTATATTGAGCAAGCTTATCGATACATGTTGCTGCAGCCGACACTAAATCCTGAGTTTCGTGATTTAAATAGTCAAGAATGAATCCTGGATCAAAGCTAAAGCAAATTTCATCAATGGGAGCTGTATTAGCAATAATTATACAAATTGTGGTGTTAATATAATTAGAATAGTCTTTGAGTTGAAAAATATGATCGATTACTCGATATGTGTTGAAGAAATCATCTACTTTCGCTTTTCTTGAGGATAAATGCATTATACAGGTCAATGCATTCTCAAAACAATCTTGGAGATCATTGTCAATAATGAATACACACGCTGATAATAGTTCGATACATTCTTGATCATTAAGATGATAACGAAAAGCAGAAACCATAAGATTTGAACACATAAATGCAATATGAGAATTCTCTGTGTTTCTCAGGTTAGAGGATATTGATGATGCAGGTATGATTTTCAAAACATCATTATGATTCATTCGACTGGATTTCATTATTTTAGATAACATATCGAGAATAATAGTCATTATTTCATCATCATCATCAATTTGCAAAACACTATTTAAAGCGTAGAGCAAGCCTTTTGAAACCAGAGCAGTGATAAATACTTCAGTCTGGAATATAACCAATGAATAAATGGTTTCAACAATTAATTCCCCTTTTCCACCATTATTCAAAAACAAATCAATCAAATTATCAAAAACATGTCCATATTGTTGTATTATTCCTTCCGAAAAATCAAAAATCTTGGATGATGCAATAATATCTCCTAAAAATTGGGTGTACTCACTGATTGAACCATTTGATAATTCAAGCTGATCCAAGTCTTCAATCAGTTTTTCGTACAATTTATTATATTCTTCGGGGATATTACTAGAATTTAATAACTTGGCTCCCTTGACATTAATAGTTTCTCCTTTATATGTATCCATATTTACTAACAATTATTTGTTTTTCTCCATGAGCTTTTCAAGCTCATTTTGCAGTACTTTGAGCCTTTGTTGGGATGAAGCAATATCATATTGCTTTTTTTGTCTTTCAAAGCTTTTTTCCCTGTGAGTTTTAATGATATTAGTAGCCTTCATTGTCTCATCCAGTTCTTTTTGAAGTATCTTCGATGTTTGTTCTTCTGCTTCAATAGCGAGTTGAATATGTCTCTCTTTAATAGTAGTGCTGAACAGTATTTCCGAATTTAAAGCCTTTTTGAGATCATCTACATTTGAATCTGGTACATTGATTGGGTTTTCCATTAGTTCTTTAACCTTTTCTTCTAGATATGCATGTTCTTCTGTTGCATCTAACACTCTGTGTTGTGCATTTTGGAGCTTTTCTCTTATTGATTCTCTTTCTTCCATCCAGTTAGATGGCGGATGCTTATAGTCTCCTTTCAGATTTAGCGCCTCTTCAAGAGATGATATTTGGAATAATGCCGCTTTCTCTTCATTCTGGAGAATTTGAATTTGCTCAGCATTTGTAACAATTTCTCTTTGTTTGTTCTCGTATTGCTCGCTCAGAAATTGCATTGTCTCGACCTGTGAATTATTCCCCTGTAACTCATTTATCTCCATTTTCAGGAATTCAATATCTTCGTTCTTCCTCTGGTTTAATAATTTTAAAAAACTGTTATTCATAGCCAATAGTTCTTTTTTCCTTCTATTAATTATTAAATCCTGCGTAGAGCTATCTCCATTTTCCAAATTCTTTGGTTGCAAGAGTGGAGGCTTAGCATCATTATCATTTTCATTGATTATCTCCAATTCTTCGATTTGAAATTCCAAATCATTCAGCTTATTAGATAGAATTCTGTTCTCGGATTCAAGTTTTAATATCTTCTCCACTTTAAAGCTTTGTATTTCTTTGCTCATTCTGGCACTTTTGGATACCTGGAAGATAAGAAATGAGTTATAAAGGGACTATTTTAGTAATTAGAGAACAACAACTACGATAAAACTTAAAAACCTGGATTTGCTTGGATATCCTGATGTACACTCTTTTGATTGTGTGGGTATTTCAATGATAAAATCATGAACCTTGCAGATGCCTGTCACTGATATTATTGGAAAATATGTGGTTGGATTTTTGTTAATTTGGCAATTACTTGTGCTAAGATAGTATCCCGAAGGTGATGTGTCGAAGCAACAGTTAACATAGAGGAGTGTTCCCTTTCCAACATAAACACCTTGCCCTGATGAAGATGTTACCCCATCGTTTAATAAAAACACACATTTGATAAATTGGTGCTCTCCATTCCATAGAATAATTACACCTAATTTATCTGGTTTGTTTCGAATGAAATTACAGAATGAATGAGGCATCAAACTCTGTTGAGTGGAAAGGGGGCCGAAAATTCCTGGACCTGTATTAGCACAACATGTAAAAAATGACGTGCTGCATATTGTAGTCCCACAACCATAGTGACTAGCTGCCTCTCTATTAGGGGAGGAGCAATAACTAGTATTAACATGATTTGCAGTAGCAATTCCATAACATAAATCCCATGTGGCGAAATTTGTTGCTGAGCAATGGATTGTTGCACTAGAATTCATATGGTTGTTGCTATTACAAATTTGATAAATACCAGATCCACGACCTCCTTTGGAATAAGCAATGCAAATACCATAAGAATACGCCCTTTTAACATTGATATACACTGATCCCCCATCAAGTCCACTGTTATCCGAGAACTCATTGAATCTTTGGTTGAATTCAGAATTTGTATTAGAAACAAAAACTGCACCCCCATTATAAGAACTCTTTATCTGAATAAATTGACACGCAATAATACTAAAAATTGTTCCTGTTGTCATTGAAAGCCGGCTTGAAAACACCTGTTCCTGGTAATTCATATTTTAAAAGAATCGCTCACAGTTTATCACAAAATTGACCTATTGTATTAAAAGGGTTTTTATTGTGATTATTCAAAGGGTTAAATATATTAGATTCATGCATTGCTAATCAGCTAAAGAAATAGAGCATACAAAAAATATATCATTTTGGCTTTGTTTGAGGATCTTGAGGTTAAAATATTAATATTGCAGATTCCTGACACTGAAATCAATGGATTGTAGGTAGTAGGGTTTCCATTGATTATACAATTGCTGGTGCTAATGTAGTATCCTGTTGGAGAAGCATCAAAAGAGCAATCAACATATAAAAGAGATCCCATACCGATATATGATCCTGAACCTGATGAAGATGTATCGCCTTCGTTCAGCAGAAACACACATTTTATTAATTGGTGCTCGCCACTCCATACAGCAATGACCCCAATGCTTCCTGCTTTATTGTAAATAAAATTACAGAATGAATGAGGCATCACTCCTGAATGACCCGAAAATGGACCGAATATACCCGGGCCTATGTTTCCACAGCATGTGAAGAATGTTGTGCTGCAAATTGGGCCTCCACCATAGTGGCTTGCAGATTCTCTTACAGTTGCTGAGCAATAACTCGTATTTACATGGTTAGCTGTTGCAATTCCATAACATAAATCCCATGTTGCATAAAAGTTTGACGAACAATAAGCAGTTGTAGAAGAATTCATTTGGTTATTACTGCTACAAATCTGGAATATACCTGACCCTCGACTTCCTTTCGAATTTACAATACAAATTCCATAAGAATAAGCCTTTTTGACATCAACATATACTGATCCTCCATCAGCTCCGCTGTTGTTGAAAAATTCGTTGTATCTTTGGTTGAATTCATAATTTGAATCATATACATATAAAGCGCCACCTGCATTTGAGTTACGTATCTGGTGAAACTGGCATAATATAATTCTAATTATAGTACTTGTTGATAATACTAGTCGTGTAGTAAACACTTGGTTAGTGTAGTCCATTTTTTAAAGAAAAATTGATTTATTTTCTAACAAAAATTGATGAACGTTTCTTAAGGTCACAGTCCAAAAACAACCATGATACTAGAAACTCTCATTTGTACACATTATTGCTTCGCTTTATCATCTTAAAGAGAATTTTATATTTTATAAACTTCTTTCCTCATACTGATGAGGATGTTTCGCTTGTTGCTCTTTAAGAAACTCAGATAAAATAAATAAATTTCCCCTTGAATATTCAGAAATGGATCTAATATCTTTTGATCTGTTAATTATTACTCAGACTCATTATTTTGATTTGATTTTGGTTTTCTTCAGCGCTTTTAAAACTTCATGTGATTTAAAGAGTAATATCTTCTCTATTAGAGATTTTTGATTCTCAAGATCGGGTTATTCATAGCAATTTTAAACAGAATCAACAAACCTGGTCACTTTGAGGGTATCAAGTATTGATAAATTATACCTATCTCAATTCTTGGTGACATTTCATGAATAAGTACTCCATTGTAGCATGAGAACATTAAAAAATTGTCTCGTTTGATCATATGAAATACAAATTCCTCCTTCCAAAATTCCGTATTTGTACATAGTATTATATATAGATGATATTATAAGGATATTAACAGTCCCTTAAATCAATTTTTTTCATAATGTTGGTGATTATTGCCAATTTTATAAAATTTCATTTGATAAGCAGCCACTTCTATGTTATGTGGACTAGCAATGAATTTCAGACCAAACCAAGATTATTAAATTGACTTTTCAGAAGTCATCACTGGTCCAAGCTTTATTCGATTGCGGGTTTAGAGGAAGCCTAATAGCCTTTTTTATGCGTTTCGTATCACCCAGAAGTTTTTTTCAATAATTCGCTTAACATTTTGATAGAAATCTCAAGGTTTTATTGGTTTTTATTGGATTTGCTATTGCTTTGCTGTCAATTTGGAGATATGGTAGGATTTTTGCTGATATTATTAGTCTATTGGCTTTCATAACATGAAGAGGAGAAGCTTTGGCATTAATAAAAACAGGAGAACAAGAATCCCTTTCGAGAGAATAGGTAAAAATCCTAGAATATAAATGTCTCTATGTAATTGTTACTTATTCCAATTTGTTGAAAAGTATCAATTGTATTAACATTCATTATGTTCGTTTCATATTGGAATTCATTAATAAAATTTGCTTCTTATTTTTTATATTAGATAATCAATACTCATTGTGTTATATGTAAAAAATTGTTCATAACTCAAATGAAAAACACATTTTTCTTCAGTTTTTCACAAATAGTCTCGAAAAAAGTGGAACAAAACTATAATGAACATGGAAATAGGACTAATATTCTTTTTAGTCTGTGTATCTCATTGATAATATCATTATTTATGGTCAATTTTGAGATAGAGAATATTAAAGAAATAGAATCAGTTAGGAAACATTTAGCCAAGAATTGTAGATATGAAACTTGGCCATTTTTATTTGATATTAATTTAATAATGAAATTATTATTTAGGTGTGAAAGAGAAAATATTTCGCAGGGAAGGTCATATGAGAATTCTTTTGTCAACATTTCATCATGTTTTTTCTTGAGATTTTCTGAATTCTCAGGGGATGGTGGTGTAGTCTATGTATCTATTAACTATTTTTCTATGTACATCAATAGCTCAATGTTCTATAATTGTATTTGTTCTGGTCATGGTGGTGCAATTTTCTACATATCTTCTGACTCCTATTTCGGAATGATATGTGCAAATAGATGCTCTTCATTTTCAAATCATCATTTTGTTGTTCTTTCAGCTTCTCATGGGAATCAAATTGAGTATCTATCAGTCTGTTATTGCTCGAAATCTCCCTCTGGATTTTATCCTATTTGGTTAGAATCAGGTTACCAGATATTCAACAACAATAACTGTTCATTGAATAATGCTCAAAGGGGTTCTGTTATTGGAATCGATTCTCCATCCATGTTTTCAAGTCTGTATTGCACATTCTCAAACAATATTGCTTCAGAGGAAAGATGTATATATATCTTTTCAGAATCAGGATCAATATCATTTTTGTCATCAAACTTTGTCCATAATAATAGTCCATCTAGAAATGGAGTAATATTTGTCCAAGGAGATGGATATAAAAAGATGATGAATTGTATATTCCATAATAATCATAACTATCTATTTTGCATATGGCAAGGTTCTCTTGAAGTGTCAAATTGTTTCATTGATCATTCTTTATATTCATTATCAACTTTAACAATAGTATCCACAGAAACAAATAACTCTTTTAGTTTTATTATGACTTTTCAAATTCCTTTCTTCAATTCTTTTCATTGTTATGCTGATCTTCCTCTTATAGTATATTCATTAACGAGATCAATAAACGAAACAATAGCAAGAACATATGATTCAAAATGTGAGATAAATGGATTATCAACTGATCGAATAATAGGAAAGAACAAAATCGAAATGTTTCCAATTTTCATTTCATTGATGTTTTGTAATTAATTAAATAAATCGGTGAAACTATCAGGACAATGAATGGAAATCGATAAATAAGAATGATGTCATTAATTGGATGAATAAAATTGCATTGTTCCCATATTTCGAAATTATTTCAATTTTTCATCCTCGTTCTCTTGAAATAATGATATTAAAAAGATCATCTATAATCAAATTATGACGCATTATCCCATACATGGTATTATAATCGATATTACCAGCATTTTTAATAAAAAAGTATTATTTGTCAATTGTACTTTTTGCTAAATCCTACGAAGGGTCATTTTTTGAACGAAATGAAAAACGTTTTTTGCCAATTTTCGATTCAAATTGAATGTTTATTTAAATCACCATTTTTCTGATGTTGATATCTGTGTTTATTCAACATGTTGTTTCTGTTTGTCCAAATAGTGAACTATCACAAGGGAGATCTTACGACCAGAGCCCATTGATATCAGATATCAAAGATTGTTCATTCACTAGGTTCAATTATTATAGTGGTGGCCCAGGTGGTGTGATATGTTTTAATAATGTTATTGCAAATATGTCTATTACCAACTCTGTGTTTTTTAATTGCTTGGTCAGTAATCATGTATGGCAATGGGGAGGAGCAGTGTTTTTTAATTGTACAGAGGGAGAATCCTACTTAAAAATGGTATGAGGATCGAATTGCGGATGTGGCTTCATTGGACAATTTGCATATATAAGGGTATCACCATCAAAGAAGTGTGATTTCAACTTTTTATCAATTAACAGGTGCTTCAATGAATCAATTGGGTATTATCCAATCTAAGTTGATTATGGTCATTTCCAAAATGACAATTCAAACTTTTCCTTAAATAGAGTTCTTCATTGTTCGGGTATTCTTGTGAGTGTATTGTCAAGCATGTCAAGTTCTTTTTGTACTTTTTCCAATAATGTTGCACAGAACTATAATTGTATATGGCTTCAGAAAAATTCTGGAACAATAACTTATACCAATTTCATTGCCAATAATAGTCCAACCGGCGGAGGGATCGTATATGTCTGTATTAATTCATCTTATTCATTATCAAATTGCATTTTTGCAAAGAATCAACACACTCTCTTTTGGGCTTCTTCAACAGGAGGATCTCTCTATGTTACAAATAGCTACATCTCACATACATCTAATAGCATCACATTAGGTCCTGTAATCACATCAAATGGGAATGTATTCACATTAACACTCACATATGCTCTTTCAATGTACTCCACACCCCATTGTAATGCTGATATCCCCATATTTCAAATAGAGGCAACATGCACTATTGCTCGAACATATGATGAAAGATGCTCAATTCCTGTTGATTCTATTCATTTCCAAGATATTCTTCATGTATTCAGCTACATAATGATCCTTCCATTCTAAAAAAATCCTTGAAGAATTTATTATTTACTTCTTTGGAGCTGGCTTAGCTGGGGCTTTAACTTCTGGCTTGGCCTCTGGCTTACCTTGTGTCTTTGTAGTATCCTTCTTTCCACTCATGTGTAAAAATGAACTGACCACATCTTTGCTCAAATTAAGTTAATCTAGAATCAACGCTGACATCCCCCTATTGTGTATCAACTAAATATTTTACAAAATAATCGTTGCTATCTTTATGCAATGTATTGAGCTAATAGCGTTAGCACGAAAACCCTATTTGAAATTATTGTTTTAAACATCATTGATTGTTGGTGAGTGTCTATTATTGGAACATCGGCTGGGCAATAATATGATTGCATATAAGAAAACTGGTATGTTTTTGTATTAATACGAGATGTATTATAAAAAACTGCTGTACCAATATTAAGTGAATTGTGATCAATAAAACTGCTTCTAATATTGAGTGTTGAACCAGCTGATACATGTAATAAGGGGATACCATTCCCATAGAAAACGCAGTAATTCATTGTATAAGATCCACCACCCCAAGCATACACAACTCCATAACTTGATGATGGGCTGTAATTATGAATAATATTGTTGAATAAAGCAGTACCAGATTTCATGTAAAAACGAACACATCCATAAGATGATGCAGCGTTATTGGAAAAAGAACAATGGGCTAATGTGAATGACTCTGGAGATGTGATTGCTATTCCTGATATATATTGCACTTGGTTTAATGAACTATTAGTTAAAGAAACTCTTTGTTTCCCATTTGAAAGATGAAATGAGTAATAGCCATTTTGAAGATAAGAGCATTGAGAAATTGAGCACATATCAATGCTATTTTCATTAGTACAAGTAGAAACTGAAAAATGGCCGAAATCAGCACTGCATCTATGTCCACATACCATCAGCAAGGATAAATTTGATGAATCGAAATATATTGCCCCTCCTTCGGCATTAGATACTGAGCAACTATAAAACATGGAATAACTTATAGAAACAGAATATCCAATTCCTTGATAAAACACAACTCCTCCAAAATATCCTACGGAGCTGATTCGACTGAAAGAACAATCCTGAATTTGGCTTCCAAAAATTGTATTGTTATATGATCTCCCATAATCAATGTTAGTATTAAAGCAGTTTTTTGAAATTAAATGCAGTTGTTTAACCGAATTAGAAAAAAATCTGCAAAAAAGGGCTCTGTTTCCTGAATAACCCAAACAATTGGAAAATATAAATAATAAATAAGTTACCAATCCTAATTTTGCTCTCTTGGATTGATTCAAATGAAAACTATTTGGAGAAAACATAAATACACTGTGAAAAAATTAGAAATTTATTTAGAAGTGGGTCTAGGGTCATTATATGATGAAAGCTGGGATTCAAGTTGAGCAATAGTTTTCTTATTTGCTTCAATGAGTCTTTGTGCTTCAGTGGCTGGCAATACAGATGGAGATTTGTTTGTAAACGCGATTTTTGAGTTCAGTGTCCTATTTTCAACCCTTAATCTCTGCAATTCTTCAATGAGTGCTGCATTCTGCTCTAAGAGTTTTGTCTGTTCTTTGGTTTGGAACTGAACATCTCTAGAATGTTGTTTTCTTAGTTCTTTGAGTTGTTTCTGTAATGTGGTCTTTTGTCTTTTATGCTCTTCTTCAACACATTCATCTAATTGGATATCTTCGATTTTCTCCTTTTCAACATATTTGGAATAAAACTGAAGGAATTCGGTTTTCAATATGTCTTTCGAATGGAATTTTTGAACAACATCATGAAGATCATGTTTCGCTTGTTCGAAATATGACCTTGATGACATTAGTCTCTTTGTCATTTGTCTCTCAGATTCTATAACGCGTTTAAGTCTTTGTTGCATTTCGGCGATTTGCTCATTTTGTTCTTGTGTCTGTTTATGAGCCATTTCAAGCTTTCCATCCATTAAGTTCTTGGATTTTTCAATTTCCGAAAGCTCTTTTTGAATGGGCGCAAATTGTAATCTCAACCTTTCTTCTTGAGAATTAAGAACCTGTTGATGCTTATTTAATTCATGGTTCTCCTTTTTGACTGCTGCCAATTTATTATCCTTTTCAGTATTTGTAGCAGTTTTCTGAGTTATTTGACTTTCGAGCTGAGCCAATTCTTTTTCTAACTTGTCTTTTTGATCATTCTTTTCTTTGACTTCTTCTGTAAGTGTTTTAATCTCTTGATTATTCTGTTCTATTTGCTTTTCAATGCTTGTTTTCTTCTTCATCTTAGCTTGAAGGTCATCTTGATATTCAATCCTCTTTTTCTCATTCTCATCTAGCTTCTTCTTCAATTCATTAGCCGTATCTTTAATAGTTTTCTCATTTTCGGAAACAACCTCCTGTTTCATTTCTTCGATGCATTTAATTTCATCTTCCTTCTTCTTAATTGCGATTGATAATGATTCATTCGCATCTTCTAGGAGTTGTCTATGTTCTGTTTGAATACTATCTAAAATCTGTCTATGGTTTGCTTCCTCAGATTTAAGTTTATAAACACCATCTTCTTCAAAATGCTTCTTCTCTTTGAGAAGAGATTCGCATGCTCGATGTTCTTCAACTACTTTATGTGTATACTCTTCATCAAGTTTAGCTAATCTTTCAGTCCATTCTCTTGTTATTTTGGCTGTTTCAGATTTGATATTCATTTCTGTTTCATCTTTTTGCTTTTTAAGGTTAGCATGTTTAATCTGCCAGCCATCCTTTCTCTTTTTAGCTTTTTCTCTTTTCCTTTCTTCTCTTGTTTTGAAATTACTTTCATTCATATCTTTCTTCATCTTAAAACTTACCTCTAAATCATCTTTTTCGGCCTTAAGAGTCCTCAATTGGCCAGCTTTTTCTTCGATTTCTGCTCTTGTTGTCATAACTTCTTCACTAAAGAATGATCTTTCAAGAGAGTGAATTCTATTATCTTTGTCTCTAATACTAAATACGCATAATACACCATCTTCTCCAACAGTGAATAATAATGAATCATCAAATGATATCGCCATTGATGTGATTGGAGCTGTATGACAATTCATTTGAATTTTTTCTCCCCCGATAGGCAAACTAAAACTATAAACTTTACCATCTTTTGTACCAGCAAATAACATTTGTCCATTGTTTGACATAATAACTTGGTTGTATCGTGCCTGGAAAGGATCTTCTCTAATGATGGTTCCATTTTGAATTTCTTTAACCTTATTATCACTTCCACAAATAAATATTGAGCTAAAGTCAGGCATTGAAGTAATTGAGTAATACTGAACTTGTGCGGTTGTACAATTTTCATCACGATTGCCACTATCCTGTCGATGAATATACATGGCACCATCATTTCCTACAGATGCAATAACTGTATCAGATTCTCCCCAAATCAATGAGTGAACACTAGCACTATGACGATGTAGTGTATTCATTAATTGGAACGTAAGTGCTGAGTAAATTTGAATTTTCGATCCATTAACAGCAGCAAACAAATGCCCTCCGTTAGAAAACTTGGCACACCTACAACCTCTAATTGGAAACTCCCTAATAAACCGTATGTCGTCGTAAAATACTCCACACAATCTTAGTTTATCGCCAAATCCAATTAACATTGACAACCCATCTGGGTTAAAAGAAACACAATATACGCTTTCTTGAAACTCTTTAACAATTTCAAGAGAGTTATCAAGATAATTCCACACCCGCACAGTTTTATCTTCTCCACATGTCGCGACTAATGGTTTTCTGCAGCATGTGGAACATGATAAAATCGGTCCCCTATGAAATGGCATGATTTGGGGTTTCTCTTCTCCATTTGTAATAAAGTCACCATTTGATAGAGAAATCGTGAGAATTCTATTATTAACAAGGGTGACAACTGCGACTTCTCCTGAAGAATCCACGGAAAGAGCATGAACAGGAATCGGTGCCTCTTCGCCAAATAATTTCACTTGTTTAGACTGAACAAACTTTCCTGGATTAATAGAAACATCAAAAATTGTTAGATATCCACCTTCAGAAGCTGCAAGAAAACCGCGTTTAAGTCTTGCCATTGCCACAAAAGGAGAATCCCTGTGATCGCAGCTCTCGATTACTGATTGTTGAGGATCAGTAGTTACGGAAATGATATCTCCAGATGAATTAGCACACAATAATACTGTTTCATTAAGCCACAAATGACAAATTATATTTCCAATTCTAGGATTAGGGAAAACAACATCAATGAGTTTTCCTTGCTCCATTTTGTATATTTTCAGGATGTTATTTCCTGTTACTGCAATTTGAGGGTTTTTCCCTGGAGAAAAGGTACATTGTGTTACAGGAGTATCGCTATCGGCTGTTCTAACTGAAGCAATTTTTTGTTCATTCTCTGGTGACCAGATAACTAATGACCATCCTGGATGCCCACCATGACCCAATAAATACCGCCCATCTTCACTAAAGGAAAGCGAAATAAAGCCTTTTGAACCAAAATCCTCCCCTAATCTTAATAAATTCAGAAAATGAAGAGAATTCATTTCAAAAATACAAACTTGTGGTTCATCAGAGTTGTCACCAAATGCAACATTCCTTTTTCCATCAACAAACGCAATCGCAGAGACCCCAGATGAACAATCATCTGGAGGAGTATAAATCTTTTGTGTCCCATTATTAATGTTGTGAGATACAATTGTGTTTCCAGCAGCATATATTAAAGTTTCACTACTGGCAAGAATAACGTTGGGTTTTATAGTATTGTTTAGACCAAAAACATTTCGAAATGATAGAGAACTTACACCAGACATTAAACAATTATAACGGATTTTGTACGATTAAATAAATCATTTTTTATGTCAAATGACAGATGTTTTTAGTGCTGGCTAGACTTGTGCTGAGCGATGTTTTCATACCATTTAATAGAACCTCGAATAGTTTTATTCCTAAAATAGATGAAAAAAGTATGTGGGATGTTGTTAAGCGTGCTGGTTATGTAGCTGTTATGGTGGCCAACTCAGAAAGTCGTGAAACCGATTCTCTTTTAGATTCGTTTTCAGGTGCTTCGACTTTGTTTTCTGAAGATGGTCCATTTGTGTTTGTTGATGCAAGCCAAGAATTGAATTTAACAAAGACATATATGGTCAAAACACCAGCTGTGTTTTTATTCCGAAACCACTCATTATGGTTTGCATCTTCATTTCCATTATCTGAAACATCCCTTTTATTCATGCTTGATGGATTCTTTAGCCAGAAAATTCCTACAATCGATGATTCTAAGCAATTGTTTTCTATTTTGGGACACTTTGCGTTCACTTTGGTAACTTCACCCGATTTGGTTGAGAAAACACTTGATTTAAGATTTAAAGTTGCCCCATTTTTGGGATCAATGGACATAATTGTTGCATCTAGGAGGCTTCTAACAGCTCTTGAAGTACCCGAAAACGAGATTGGTTTATTCAGATCAGAAGATGCCGCTTTTACACATATTGAGATTGATTATGATTCCTTCTTTTCATCAGCAAAACCTGTTTTTAAGAAATTGGTAATGTCTGATTTGAACAATCCAGATCTTGTTACTTATGCTTTCATTTCTCCTGTTCTTCGAAAAGAACATGAGGAGTTTTTATATGATCTTGCATCACAATACCCCGATCTTTCGATTGGATATCTTTCCCCACCTCTTAAGTATTTGGCGACAATTTCTACTCTAGACCCACTTGACCAAAATTATCATTTTGTTGCTTTTAACCCACTTTTTAGATTCTATTATCCGACTGAGCATATTATTCAATCCGAATTGTCATCCATGCCTTTTAATAGCGATACATGGTTTAATTACAGCTCGCAATATATAAAAATGATTCAGAATGGAACAATCCAACGAAAATTCCACAGTGAAGAAGAAGAAGTTTCATCAGTCAATCCCATAAAGGTTGTTGGTACAAATTATGCTCAGTTCATGAATGAAACAAATAAGGATGTTTTAATATATTTCTATTCATCGTCTCACCCTGATTCAGTTCGAGATTTGGATTCTTTTAAGAAATCTGTATCTTTTCTCGAATCACTTGGTATTAATGATGTTAAATTTGGATTTATTGATGCCGGTAAGAACTCTGCACCAGTGTTGTTCCCTCATATTGTATCTTTCCCATCTCTCCGCTATTATCCAGCAAATAATCACTCATTTAGCATCCCTTTCTTCCATTCGTACACTAAGAATGACATCATAAGGTTCTTTGCAAGAGTTTCCAAAAGATCAATTGATTTGATTGGAATTCCAAAGAAAGATGAATCAGAGTTTAAAGAAGAAATTGGATCTTTCATAAAAAGTATGCACTCAATGAGCAACAATGATCAAAAAGTACTAATAGAGTACTTTAGACAAATGTGGCTTGATTTGAATCTTGCAGTCAACATCAAGGCTGAAGTTGAAGAAACAACAGTGGATGCTCACCCTGAAGAACCTGAATTTGTCGATGAACTCTAAATAGTAAATAGTAATATGTATATGAATGATCAAACCGTTCAATGCCTCAGTGGAAAGTTCAAAACATGGTTTTTATGGTAGCATTTTTTATCATATCATTGCTTGTTTTTAACATTGCTGGCTTTTTATTGGGGTCCAAAATTCAATTGATACCTTTTATACCCACGAATCGAGGATACTCAATAAAACTTATGAACGTTTCTATAGCAAATATGCCAATATATATAGATGCATATCCACCATGTACTAATGTGTCTTATTTATCTGTATGGTGCGGAGAAGAAGCAGAAGTTAACGAACATAAAATATCTCTAGCTTCAAGATATTATATGAGCGTTTTTTCTTTATGCTCTCAACTTACAATCGAAATATGGCCAAGGCATGATAATATTGGAGTATGGTTGCATGGTAATTATTCTCGATATTGTCTTCTTTTAGAATCATTGAGATTTTTATTCTGCTCTATAATTGGATTTTCTTTTTACCTATTTTTTTCGAATAATAAGAATCAATCAGTAATGAGATCCATTTTGATTACTCAAGCATCATGTTTACTAATGCTCGATCCTTTGCACTTTATAACTTCATACTTTCATGGTTTCTCTATTATTCATTCTATTATATCATCCGCTGGATGGTGGAGGGCCACAGTTGAATTGTTTTCTGAATATGGACCACTTGTTCGCAATTCTAATTCCTTTTATAGAATAACTATGTCAGTGCCGAGTATTTTTTTAGTTTTCATTTCTTTATCCGATAAATTGAGCCGTTTCTTGTTCCCTAATTCTGTATTGTATATTGGTTTGGTTTTAGGGTGTGCATTGCCCATACTATCCTTATGGTTTTTAGAGAATGCAGGCAATACCTCAGGTAAAATGGCCCTTATTCTCCATGTAATGAGCGGATCGATTACGTTAAGTGCATTCTATTTCATGACAATGATGAAACAGATCTCAGATGAGTTTAAATCATCATTAATGTGTGAAACCATTGAGATTTCTTTCGTAAGTGTTTATTGCATGTTTTATACCATATTCCATACTGGAGATACTAAAGGAGAATCCACAAGCTTTTTAACCCAGAACTCAGTCCGGCGATATGATAAAATTGATGAATTATTAAATATTCTTGGAGAAAATGAAGACGAAGCTAAATTTGAAGAATCAAACCCAGATAATACGAATAGAAACGGAAAATAGAGTATGTTAATAAAAATTGTCCATTTATTAATGTGTTTTCATTTTGTTGGGCTTTTTTTCATTCACATTCTGATCTTTAACCATAGAATCTGGTTGCCACTTAGGCTTGTTTCGATTAAGATATGGCCAATTGGGACCAAAAGCAACCATCACAAAGGCACTTACACCTAATACTATGTTAAGGCCTTTCAAATAATTATCAACAATAAACGCATATATAATAGATGCAGGAATGCTCAATGCCAACAAAATTAATGATACTATAAATACAGTTTTTTGACCTACAAAATCAGCCATTAAAATGCGGCTAATTTGTAAACTTTCGTAAACAATCAAGAAATAGTGTTGAGTGTAGAGAGAGAGATTCATCATTAGAGAGAGAGTCCTCTTCGGCATATTCCACGAACTCAGTTTCTGAAAGAATGTGAATAAGTTTTGAAGGATCGAAATCGTGGGATTCAAAAAGATAGCCAAAAAAACGGTACAAACTCTGCCGCGTTAATGAATCATCAACATGAAATAGCTCTGAAATCGAAGAAATAAAACTATCAGTCAACAATGAGGATATTATTTCAATGGGAAATCTTGGTAATAAGTTATTCAATAGAGAAACTATAGATTGTTTCAGATAAAATCCGCCATTATTAAACATTGACTCGAAAGGAAAATCATAGAAGATAGTTGCTTCCTTATCTGCGAATTCTAAACAAGATGATGAGTAATGACAAAGGCATCTAATTGCTTGCATTATATTTTGCTCATGGCTTCCCAGCATGTGACGATGTAAAAGAGGAGCAAAATCATTAACTGTGGCAACCATATTAAAAACATCAGATCTTGATGAAAAATTCTCAAAAAGTGTGAGGCAATTATAAGATATCTCTGTTGAAGATTGACAAGAAATATTAAAGAGTTTTGGAACTACGTTTTGTTGAATAATGTATTCTATTAATACATTGGCTCTTTCAGAGTCACTTAGAATCATTAATGAATAAATCTCATTACATTTTTTCTCATTGTTTGCACCAGAATTAATAAAATCAATAGAATCACTCAATAGTTCGAAGAAAATCTTTAAAGGAATTCTTGTATCAGACATGACAATGGATCGAAATCTCCTATACTCATATCCTCCAATTTTTTTGTCAATGAGCATTGACTGAATGAAACCAACCTGAATTAAAAAGCCAAGAGAATCAGGTTCATCACATAATATATTGGAATAAATATTATACACAACAGACATTTCATCTGCAGATAAATCCAGTTTTTGAAACAAACAAACAGCATTTTCATTCAAAAGAGACGAACAAAAGTTTGTTGTTCGCGATTGTATTGTAGAAATCAGGTCCAAACAAATCCTTCGGGTTTCATCAAATAAAAGTACCTCAAACAGTCTATTGAATAATTCAAAACTTATTATTTCAAGTGTTCTATCATTATCAAAATGAATCGCATCAATAATAGATCTAATACAAGCCTGTAAAACAATCGGATCATTACTTTCAAGCATATTAACACTTGTTTTAATATTATTCAAATCAAATACCGAATCATCTTCAATCTGAGACATATCTTCATCTTTCAAGCGCAAAACACCACTTAAAACATCCCTTTTACCAATCCTCTCGGCCTCAGCATATATGTTATTCGAATAATTCTTTTTTTCTTGTTTCATTATCGATTTCTTCAGAATTGGAACACGATAAATAAAATGTTGGAAGAGTTCTTGGATGAAGATGCCCAAAAAATGCTGAATAGAATTGAACAAAATCCAAAAGATGAAATGACCCTTGTTCCAGACCAGCCATTGGATTTATCTCCAAGATCATATGATCCATCAAAGCTCTCTGTAAAGCTGCCAGGAACAGATTTCGTTGAAAAAATTGAATACTTACCCCCTACCCTCCCACTTTTTTCCCAAGAATACAAAAACTCAGAACCTAAGTTTTTGTATTCTAAGCCAAGATTCGATATCTTTGAACACTTTCAAGTGGAATGGATTAAGATACCTGACCTGGAAGACGATTAAAACCGTTTGACATGTAACGTCATTTGAACTCAATGTCAAGAAACCAGGTCCATGTTATGAAAGTAATTTTAGTCGGAGGGAGCGGTGTCGGTAAAACCAGTCTTGTAAGCGCTTATTTTGAAAACCCTTTTGAAGTACAGGCTCTTCCCACTGTTGCTCCAGCTTCATGCAATGCGACTATAGACCTTCCCGGTGGTGTTAAAGTTGAACTTCAAATTTGGGATACAGCCGGGCAAGAACGTTTCCAAGCAATATCTCAGATGTTTTACCGTGATTCCCATATTGCCTTTGTCTGCTATGACAGTCTTTCTGACAAGACGGTTGAAGACTGGATTAACAAAGTTAGGAGTGAGGTACCAGAGTGCATCATATTTTTAGTGTCAACAAAGTGTGATTTATTAAATACAGAACAATCAGAACAAACAATTGCAAAAGGCAAGGAAATGAAAGAGAGATTTGATGCTCATTACCATATTCTCACTTCTTCGAGTAACAGAACTGGTGTTAAAGAATTATTTATCGAAGCTGCAAAATGCTGCCAGCTTGTTTTCCAATCAAATCAACCTACAATTGATATAGATCACAACCAGAACAACAGAGGCGGTCCATGTTGCTGAAAATAAAGGTTTCTTCTTTCATTTTTTAAACGGTCAAGATGCCACCAAAGCAACAGCTTGGAGTGCCATCGCGGTATGTTAAAAGGGTTGAAAAAAGCATTCATGAAACCGCACCTTTTGGAATGGCGTCAGTTCGCAAAAGTAAAACCAAGGCCAAAATTATTCCTGATAAAAAAACAGTTGATAGTAACAAGTTCAATATAGTTAAGGATACCCCAAAAATTCTGCAAAAGGTTGCTAGCATATCTTCTTTCGAAGAAATTGAAACCAATTTCTCAAAGGTACCGGATTATCGTAAGCAAATACAAAAAAACACCGAAATTATCCGAGAAATGAGCTCTGATAGCTTATCTAGCTTCATTCCATATTCAAAAAAAATAGCAAAGCTAATAATCAGCAATCCTATTGAGCATAAAACTCCAAATAATCTCTTGAAGGAACAATTAGAAATGGATGAACTTCGAAAAAGAGTTTTAGAATTGGAAAAGAAAGAAATTGACTACAAGAATCAGCTTAAGAGAGCTTTGAATCCTTCAAAAGAGATGACAAAGTTAGCCCCACAAGTTGTGAAATCATCTCCAATTGTCGAAGATAGCTGTTCTGACGACTTTTTTGTAGAAAATATGGACTATAAAATCGATATATCGCCTCAATCTCCAATGAAAATAAGTCCACAAAAGAAAGAATCGGATAGAATTGCTACTCCTATAAATAACACCAAACCCAAAGCAGAATATACTGATGAAATATCAAATCGACTCAAGATATTATCGAAAGTGTTTCAAAATCCAAGTATTGTTAAAAACAAGTCTGTTCAAAATGTTGATTTCCAAGATAGCGACTCAAATAGTGATAATTATACTCACACTATTGCAAATACTATGGATACAAAAGAGAATATGAAGTCGAGTATTAAAACCAATGATTTTTCGATTTCCAATCTACTTAATCGAAAGAAAGAACCCACAGAAAACAAATATGCTACAAAGACCGGGGATGGAAAAGATTTCCAGTATTCCAAAAATGTAAATATCATTTCAGCAAAACAACGTTCGACATATACTCCTCCCCAAGAATCATCTGATTTTGAAGAAGAATCTGAAAATGAAGTCAAATCACCTGTTAAACCACAGCAAACAATCACATCGAAAGCTCCATTACCAACCAAACCATTTTCCACATATACTCCTCCCCAAGAATCATCTGATTTTGAAGAAGAATCTGAAAATGAAGTCAAATCACCTGTTAAACCACAGCAAACAATCACATCGAAAGCTCCATTACCAACCAAACCATTTTCAACATATACTCCTCCCCAAGAATCATCTGATTTAGAAGAAGAATCTAAAAATGAAGTCAAATCACCTGTTAAACCACAACAAACAATCACATCGAAAGCTCCACTTCCAACCAAACCATTTTCCACATATACTCCTCCCCAAGAATCATCTGATTTTGAAGAAGAATCTGAGAATGAAGTCAAATCACCTGTTAAACCACAGCAAACAATCACATCGAAAGCTCCATTACCAACCAAACCATTTTCAACATATACTCCTCCCCAAGAATCATCTGATTTAGAAGAAGAATCTGAGAATGAAGTCAAATCACCTGTTAAACCACAACAAACAGTCACATCGAAAGCTCCACTACCAACCAAACCATTTTCAACATATACTCTTCCCCAAGAATCATCTGATTTAGAAGAAGAATCTGAAAATGAAGTCAAATCACCTGTTAAACCACAACAAACAATCACATCGAAAGCTCCACTTCCAACCAAACCATTTTCCACATATACTCCTCCCCAAGAATCATCTGATTTTGAAGAAGAATCTGAAAATGAAGTCAAATCACCTGTTAAACCACAGCAAACAATCACATCGAAAG